>Ga0326511_10000455_pt1 | contig 35816 bp, 55 predicted proteins | sample 0_2496_0518_D_FD_203701 | JGI IMG/M metagenome (GOLD analysis project Ga0326511, IMG submission 203701) | Bovine rumen microbial communities from UC Davis, California, United States - 0_2496_0518 | ecosystem: Host-associated > Mammals > Digestive system > Stomach > Rumen | place: USA...
CGTCAAAATACAAAAATTGCAAATTTACATGGGTTTTTTGGAAAACCACTTGTGAAATCGTTCACGACCGTTCAGATTGACGCACAAAGCGTTTCAAATCATATCATAATATAATAACCCTATAAAACATACAGCCGCATTAAAACGGCTCTGAATCGCTCCTATCGCTAAACGCTTAAAATCGGAGGTTTACAAAATGAAAATTGAAAAAATCAAGGTTGACGAGATCATACCTTACGCAGACAACGCCAAGCTGCACCCTGAAAGGCAGATTGAACAAATACGTTCATCAATACTTGAATTTGGCTTCAATGACCCTATAGCCATTGATGAAAATAACGTTGTCATAGAAGGCAACGGCAGACTAATGGCGATAAAAGATTTAGGATTCAAAGAAGTTGACTGTATCAGGATAGAAGGCTTGACAGAAGATCAGAAACGTGCATACATTCTCGTACATAACCAGCTTACGATGAATACAGGATTTGACATTGAAATCCTGAACAAAGAGCTGGAACGAATCAAGGGAATTGATATGACGCAGTTCGATTTTGAAATCAACATAGACTTTGACAACGATATAGATACCGGAGACGGTAACAAGTATACGCAAAAAGTTGATGTACCGCAGTATGAGCCAACAGGAGAATGCCCGGACATTTACGAGCTATGCGACAGCGGCAAGGCTGACAGCTTCCTCGAAGAAATCAGAGAAGCAAACGTCTCGGACGAAGAAAAAGACTTCCTGATAAAAGCAACGAGAAGGCTTTATGAGTTCAACTACAAGAAAATCGCTGAGTATTACGCACAGGCTACACCAGAAATGCAAGAGCTTATGGAACATCTTGCACTCGTTATAATCGACTTTGACAACGCTATAGCCTACGGTTACGCACAACTTTCAGCAGCACTCGAAGAAATGAGGGCTGAAGATGAGGAATAATTTTGCAGTATTCATTTTGAGCCACGGCAGAGCTGACAACCTTAAAACACTCGGCACATTAAGACGTCAAGGCTATACCGGAAAGATATACGTTATTCTGGATAATGAGGACGATCAAATCGACGAATACAAGAAAATTCAAGATATAGAAGTTATCGTATTTGATAAGCTTCAGGAAATGGAAAGAACAGATACGATTGACAACTTCCACAAGCACAAAGCAGTCGTATACGCTCGAAATAAGTGTCACGATATTGCAAAGGATTTAGGGCTTGAATATTTCTTAGAACTCGACGACGATTATTCCAGCTTTATGTTCCGATACGAAAAAGACGATACGTTATCATCAGTACAGTGCAAAAACTTAGACAAAGTATTTGACGCAATGCTCAAATTCTTAGATCAAACAGGGGCGTATTCGGTTGCATTTGCACAGGGCGGTGACTTCATCGGTGGTGCTACAAGTCAGTTCTGGCAGAAAAAAATACATCGAAAAGTTATGAACTCCTTCTTTTGCCGAACTGATAAACCGTTTAAGTTTTTAGGCAGCATAAACGAGGACGTAAACGCCTACGTTACTTTGGGGCAAAAGGGAAAACTGTTTTTCACTATCTCTGAATGTATGTTAGTCCAGACAGCAACCCAGCAAAGCAAGGGTGGCCTGACCGATATATACTTAGACTTAGGAACATATGTCAAAAGCTTTTATTCGGTTATCTGTTCACCTTCATGCGTCAAAGTTCATTCAATGGGCGTGAATTATATGCGAATACATCACAAAGTGGAAGCTGATAAATGCTACCCTAAAATCATAAACGAAAAGTACAAGAAGAAATGAAGGTGATAAAATGGCAGAAAAAATGAACCTGAACCAGCAGGCTGAAGAAATCCTGCGTATTGCTGAAGAATCAGGCGTACAAGGTAATTTCTTTTTCGTTACAACCTTCAAGCGATATCAAGTCCAGATCAAAATATTAAACGACCTTGAAATCGCCCTGAAGGAGAACGGAACACTTGTTACAAAGGAATATGTAAAGGGACGCAAGAACCTTTACGACAACCCGGCTATAAACGCATATAACCGCACAACAGATTCGGCAAACAAGACCGTCGCAACCCTGATGAAGATAATCAGAGGATTTGTTGAAGATTCAGATAATGAATCCGATGATCCGCTTCTGAAAATCCTCAACGGCGGTGATACAAATGGATAATTATACCGTTTATAAGCATACAGCCCCGAATGGTAAAGTATATATTGGAATAACAAGCTGTAGCGTTGAAAGACGGTGGCAACGTGGCAAAAACTATCAAAACAATAAGCATTTTACAAAAGCCATAAAAAAATATGGTTGGGATAATATAGAGCACCAAATTTTATTTACCGGTTTATCAAAAGAAAATGCAGAACAGAAAGAAATTGAGCTTATTTCCGAGTATCAATCAAGCAACCCTATATACGGATATAATGTTGAAAATGGTGGTAATGCAACAGGCAAGTTGAGCGAAAAAACTAAGGAAAAAATTAGTAACTCTCTGAAAGGTAAACATTACAAAAAAAGAAGAAATCACACTGAAGAAGAAAAAAAGGCTATCAGTGAGAAACTTATCGGCAGAACGTCACCAATGAAAGGAAAGCACTGGACTGAAGAACAGAAAGCAAATGTTGGAACATCTATAATTTGTGTGAATACCAGCGAAATATTTTATAGTATACGAGAAGCAGCAAGAAAAACTGGGTGCGATAGAGCTGCTATTTCAAAAGTTTTAAAAGGAAGTTATAAGCAGACTGGGGGGCTAAAGTTTGAGTATACAAAAAAACAAAGCCTATCAGTATTGTAAAGCTAATATTCGCAAAAAAACTTGCCCTAAATACGTCAAGCTACAAATGAAAGAGTGGTTGAAAATAGCAGACGGAAAGCACAAAAAATATATTGTCTCAGAAGCAAAGGTGAAGCAGGTCGAGAACATCTTGAAACTGCTCAATATGCCAAAGGGCTTGAAAGCCGGAGAATCGCTGTACAACTGTTCAACAGGATATCAGTGGTTTATATATATAGCAGTCTTTTGTACGGTTCATAGAAGCGATACAAAACGTAGGAAATACGAAACCTGCTTGCTGGAAATCTGCCGAAAGAACTTCAAGACTTATACTATCGGCACGATCTTCATAATAGCATTTTTGACTGAGCCGCAGTTCTCGAAATTCTATTCCGTAGCACCTGACGGCTCGCTCTCGAAGGAAATTCAAGAAGCAATATCCGAAACGCTCAGATCATCACCTGCCGTATACGAGTACAAGGGTACAAAGCGATTCAAAATCCTTCGAGATTATATATCGTTCAAGCCTTTACTGTCGAAGTTCATTCCTTTGAGCTATTCTACATCGAGAATGGATTCAAGGATGCCGAACGCCTTCTGTGCCGATGAAGTAGGAGCTTTACCGATCAACTATCCTGTTGAAGCAATGCGCTCCGGTCAGATCAATATGAAGAATCGTCTCGGCTTCATAATCTCTACAAAGTACCCGACTATTGATAACCCTTTCGAGGACTATGTGTCGTACTCAAAGAAGGTGCTTGACAAGATAGAGAAGGACGAAACTGTATTCAGCCTATTATACGAACCAGATAACACAAAAGACTGGATGAACGACGACCTCATACTGAAGCAGTCAAACCCAGCCGCACTTGAAATCCCTGAGATATGGGAAGAACTCAAAAAGAAAAGAGCTTACGCAATAGCGGTTGAGAAAGCTCGTGAGAACTTCGTCACAAAGCACTGCAATATAATTTATCAAGGCATTGGAACAGAGACGTATATCGACGTTTCAGCAGTCCAGAAGTGCCGTACAAGTCATATCGACTGGCAAGGCAGAACCGTATACGTCGGATTCGACTTATCAGAAACGAACGATAATACTTCAGTCGCTATGGTAACAGCCGATGAAAATAATAACATCATAGCAGATGTATTCGCATTCGTTCCAGAAGGCAGAATCGACGAAAAGACCATATCTGAAAAGCTCGATTATCGAAATATAATTGAGACAACAGGAAAGTGTTACGCCTGCGGTGATAAAGTTATTGATTATACCTTCGTAGAATCGTTTATTTTATCGTTAGAAGAACGTTACGGTGTCAAGGTACAAGCTATAGGCTTCGACCGCTGGAACGCACTCAGCACGGCGCAGAAGCTCGAAAAAGAAGGTCACAACCTTGTTGAGATCAGGCAGCACAGCAGCACCCTGCACCCACCGACAAAGCTCCTGAGAGAAAAGATATTGAGTGGGGAATTTCAGTACGAAAAAAATCCTATGCTCGAAATCAACTTCCAGAACGCACGCTGCACCTACGACACGAACAGAAATCTATACGTTACGAAAAAGAAATCCAAAGGAAAAGTCGATATGGTCGTATCACTTATCAACGCTGTGTACTTACTACAGCAGGATGTGATGTTCGGCAGCGACTTCACTATACAAGTTTTGTAAAGGAGTGATATTTTGGCATTTTGGAAGAGATCAAAGAAAAGAGATACCGAGAACGTTGAAGCTGACGACTTACTTCTCAGGGCATTACTGAATAATGAGACAATCACCAGAGAAAAAGCAATGACAATTCCTGCGGTGAGCGGCGCAGTGGACTTTATTTCCGGCTCAATAGCTTGTATGCCTGTAAGGTTATTCAAGTACGAGGACGGTGCTGTAGTCGAGCAGAAAGACGACAGGCGGTGCAAGCTCTTGAATACCGATACCGGAGATACTCTTGACGCCTTCCAGATGAAAAAAGCTATAGTCGAAGACTATCTCATGGGGAAAGGCGGATACGCTTACATTCAGCGGAGCAGGAATGACGTTACCGGTATTTTCTACGTGCAGGATATATACGTCGTAATAATGAAGATGTATTATCCGATCTTCAAGCAATTTTCAATCGAGGTCGAGGGCGCAAGATATGAGCCGTATGAGTTTCTGAAGATACTCAGGAACACAAAGGACGGAGCGTCCGGCGTAGGTATTACCGTAGAAGTCTCCAAAGCACTTGAAACGGCATACCAGACTTTGCTGTATCAGCTCGGACTGGTTAAAAAGGGCGGCAATAAAAGGGGCTTTCTGAAGTCTCAAAGGAAGCTCGGACAGGATGAAATCGACATACTTAAAACAGCATGGGCGAACCTTTACAGCAACAACGAAGAATCGGTCGTAGTTCTCAATAATGGCTTGGAATTTCAGGAAGCAAGCAACACCAGCGTTGAAATGCAGCTAAATGAGAGCAAAAAGGCATTTTTGGACGAAATAAACGCCATTTTTCACATCTATCCTGACGACTTTGAAAGAACCTTCAAGGAAGCTATATATCCTATTGTGAAGGCATTTGAGACGGCTTTGAACCGTGATTTGCTGCTTGAAAAGGAAAAAGACGACTATTTCTTCAGCTTTGACGTAAAAGAGATCATCAAAGCAAGCATAAAAGAGCGTTATGAAGCATATAAAACAGCCAAAGAGACAGGCTTTTTGACATTAAACGAAATCAGAAGGGAAGAAAACCTGAACTACGTAGAAGGGCTTGACGTTGTAAACGTAGGCTTGGGAGCTGTTTTATATGACATAAACACGCACACATACTACACACCAAACATGGACCAGCAGACCGACTTGAATAAAACAGAATCAATGCTGGAAGCTCACGTTATGGAGCAGGAATTTAAAGCATCCGGCAATTCGTCGGACGCATAAAGGGGGTGAGTAAATGGAAATCAGAATCAAAGAGGACAGCGTTGAAATCGAAGGATATGTAAACGCAGTCGAAAGGCTCTCGAAGCCGCTTCCTTCCAGAACAGGTGAGTTCGTCGAACGTATCTGCAAAGGAGCGTTCCAGAGGGCATTGCAGCGCAACGATAACGTGAGACTTTTGTACAATCACAACTGGTCGAGAGACTTGGGCGGCACAAAGGACGGCAACGTTGAGCTGTCAGAGGATAATATCGGACTGAGAATTCGTGCAATAGTCAAGGATGTAGAGACAGTGCAGGAAGCAAGGCGAGGAAATCTTGTCGGCTTCTCGTTTGGCTTTGAGGACAGAGACGTTGACGAACACTCAGAAAGCGGCATGAGAACAAGAGACGTAAAGGATATGGACCTGTACGAAGTCTCAATACTCGACCGCAAGAAAACACCTGCGTATGACGGCACTCTCATTAACGTGAGAGATTCAGAAGGACAGCAGGAAAAACGAATTTATTTCGGCGATATATTCGCAGACGAAATAAAGATCACAGGCACAACCGAAAGGCGTGAACAGCCGGAAGAAAAAGCTCCGGACTATTCAGAAGCCGAAAAAATCATTTCCGAAATGAAGGGAGAAAATTAACCATGAGAAAAGATTTAGTGGAGAAGGTCAACGACCTTATGAAGAAGGCTGACGAAATGCTCAATAAGGCAAAGCTCGAAAAGAGAGAGCTGACACCTGACGAAATGCAGGAGCTGGCTGAGATCAGAGACGACGTAATGCGTATCAAGAAGGCTCTCGGACTTGAAAAGGAGTTCGACGACATGAGAGAGCTTGAAGCAAAGCAGGACGCAACACCTACAGACGGTGAAAGAGCTTGCGGCTCTGACGAGAAGAAAAGATCAATCGAGGAAGCAGCAAAGGCAGCAGCAGAGGAAAAAGCTTTTGAAGCTTACATCAGAGGAACTGCACTGAATCAGCGTGACGGCGATGTGAACCTTACACCTGCCAACAACGGTGCTGTAATTCCTAAAACCATTGCAAACAAGATCATCAAGAAGGTATACGATATCTGCCCTATTCTGGAAAAGTCCAGCAAGTACAATATGAAGGGAACTCTCGACATACCGTTCTATCCTGCGTCTGCTGATACAGTTATTACTGTAGCATATCACGACGAGTTCGAAGAACTCACTTCATCAAACGGCAACTTCAGCAAGATTACGCTGACAGGCTTCCTTGCTGGTGCGCTTTCAAAGATATCTCGCAGCCTTATCAATAACGCTGCATTTGATATCGTAGGATTCGTCGTTGACGAAATGGCTTACGCAATCAAGAGATTTATCGAGAAGGAGCTTCTGATCGGTACACCGGCAGATAACACCACATCACCTGCAACACCTGCAAAGGTGCTTGGACTTTCAAGCCTTACAAACTCAATCACAACAGCAGCCGCAGACAAGATCACAGCCGACGAAGTGATCGACCTTCACGATAAGATCAAGGACGAATTCCAGAGTGGCGCAATCTGGATAATGTCACCGGCAACAAGAACATATCTGAGAAAGCTCAAAGCATCTACCGGCGTTTACCTTCTGAACGACGACGTATCAACTCCGTTCGGTACTTCCATTCTCGGCAAGCCTGTCTATGTATCAGACAACATGCCTGACTACACAGAGGACGGCAAGGTTGCAATTTACTACGGCGATATGTCAGGACTTGCAACAAAGTTCTCCGAGGAAATCAACATCGAAGTGCTGCGTGAGAAGTACGCAACACAGCACGCAGTCGGTGTCGTAGGCTGGTTCGAGTTCGATTCAAAGGTAGAGAACGAGCAGAAGATCGCAAAGCTTGTAATGCACGCATAATCAATCAGGGAATTTGTGACCGGCATTATTGTCGGTCGCAATCCCATAAAGGAGTGAAAATATGAGTACCTACAACACAAAGAATTATACCGAGCAGGGCGGTGACGTTACCCACATCGGCGGCAAGCTCATAATCGAGGAAGGCGCAGTCGTAGAAGGACTTGACGCTGCCGAATTCTCTCAGGCAGCAGCAGTCGCAGATGCAACCGACGACGCTGTTACAACAGTGAACGCCCTTCTTGCTTCACTCAGGGCTGCCGGAATCCTTGCTGCTGAGTAAAGCAAACCAAAATATAACGAAAGGAAGTGCGAATCGTGAAAGTAAGTGAAATGACCGTCTCAGACATAGTTGAATATTGCAGAATTGCAGAACCTTCACCAGCCGACAATGCTTTTCTCGAACAGGCTATAGAAGCCGCAAAAGCCTATATACGCAGTTATACAGGGCTTGACAATACCAGCATAGACGAGCATGAAGATTTTGTAATCGTGGTATACGTACTCGTACAGGATATGTACGATAACAGATCATTGTACACTGAAAGCAAAAGTCTAAATAATACAGTCGAGACAATACTCGGTATGCACTCGGTGAATTTGCTATGATTAACGCCGGAAAATACAACAAGAAAATTGAGATTTACAGTGAGACTGTAAACACAGACGCACAGGGCTTCCAGACCACGTCAGAAACGCTTGTATTAACGACTTACGCAGAAGTAAAGACAACCAAAGGCTTTACGCTAATAGCCGCTAACAGCGATTTTGAGAAGGCGTACACTAACTTCACGATTCGCTATCCGTTAACAGAAATCAACAGGGATATGAAAATTCGATTTAAGGGTAAGACCTACACGATTGAATATCTCAATAACATCAACGAAGCAAACGTCGAGCTTGAAATTCAAGCAAAGGAAGTGACGCACTAATGGCGCAATTTAAATTTGACCTTGATAACGAAGTAGAAAAAGAGCTGAAAAAGCTCAACAAAAACGTTCCAGATATGATGTCTGCAATGGTAACTGCCGGAGCAGAAGTCGTCCTGAATAACATCAAGGCAAATGCTCCTGAGGGCATCAAGAAAAGCCCTATGATGAAGTGTTTAGGAACTACACGAAAAGCCTTCAGAACACCTTCCGACGATTCAGTCAATATGAAGGTCGGTTTTGCAGGATATTTCAAGAATGAAAACGGTGAAACTGTTCCTGCTCCATTAGTCGCAAACGTCTTTGAATACGGGCGTAGTACATCAAAATTTCCGAAGCAGCCATTTATACGAAAGTCGTTCAAGCGTGCGGCTATTCAGAAAGCAATGGAAAAAGAGCAGAAGAAATATTTGCCGGAGGATTGATATGAACGAGATCATTCAAGCAGCTTTCGACGGATTCACAGTTGATAATGTTGAAATCCCTGTTAAATACCTGTATTACATGGGACACGGTGAACCCTATGTAACATATACACCTACGAGCAATGGCGAAGTATTTTCCGCTGACGATCAGATTCAGAACTATGTAACATATTACGATTTTGATATCTATTCCAAAGGGAATTATTACGCCATAGCCGAAGCAATCAAGACTATAATGCAAAGCCTTAATTTTTCTTATGTCCCTTCTCAGGATTCGGCAGAAATGTACGAGACTGACACCGGATATTATCACAAAACTATATGCTTTGCAATTGAAAGGAGCTAAATTTTATGGCAAAAATCGGACTGAATAATTTTAAGTTTGGTGTGCTTACAGAAGGAGAAGGCGGCGTAGCATCCTATGGAGCTATGCAGTCACTCGGTAAAGCTGTAGATGCAAACGCATCTATCACCAGCAACAGTGCCGTGCTTTACGCTGACGACGCTATCGCAGAGAGCGACAACACCTTCTCTGCCGGTACGATCACACTTACAGTTGACGACACCGACGACACAGTGTTTGCGGTCCTTCTCGGTCACGAGATCGATTCAAACACCGGCGAAATGATAAGGAACGCCAACGACACACCGCCTTACGTTGGTGTAGGTAGAATCATAAACAAAATGAAAGGCGGCGTGAGATATTACAAGGTAGAATTCCTGTCTAAGGTGAAATTTTCTGAGCCTACTCAGGAAGAAACCACACACGGAGAGACAACCGAGTTCGGTACTCAGCAGATAGAAGGAACTATCGTCACACTTTCTGACGGTACATGGTCGAAAACAAAGACTTTCACAACACATTCTGCTGCACTCGAATATCTTACAGCCTGCTTCGGACAGACAGTCACAGCAGATACGTTTACAAGCTCTGGAAGCACGACAGAGACGCTGACACATGCTCCGACAAGTATCTTTACTGTTACAGTCAACGGCATGCCTACAACGGCGTATAGCGTCTCAGGAACGACACTGACATTTGACGAAGCACCTACAAGCGGTGACAAAATCTATATTTCATACGCATATAACGCATAAGATCAAATGGGCTGGGTAATCTCAGCCCATAAATCAAAATAAATCAAAGGAGAACTATTATGAAAGATTTTTATTCCGAGTTTGAACTCAACGGCAAGAAATATATATTATGTTTCGATCTTAACGTAATGGAAGCAATTCAGGCAGAGTACGGCACTATCGAAAAGTGGTCGGACCTTACAAACGGCGGTGAAAACGGAGAAGCAGACGCAAGCGCAATCCTTTTCGGCTTCACAGAAATGCTGAATGAAGGCATAGACATAATGAACGAGCAGAACGGCACAAACGAAAAGCCCTTAACCAAGAAGCAGGTCGGCAGAATCTTAACGCAGTACGGTATGCAGAACGTAGCAGAAAAGCTGGCTGAGACTGTATCAAAAGCAGGAAAAGAAGAAGAAAAAAACGTATAATCCACTCGGACGATGAAATCGAATCAGAAATCAAGTTTGAGTGGTTTTACATTATAGGGGCAAAAATGGGAATGAACTACCGAGAAATCGGGCGTTTGACCGTAAAAAAGTTCTTCAGGCTTTACGATATGTACAAGCAGAATTTTGACCTCGAATTATCTCTTAAATTGAGCCGCAAGTTATACAGGCAGCTCGAAGAAGAATCAGTGGACAGTGAAGACTGGATTAAATAACGAAAGGGGGCAAGTATATGGCTTTTGGCGGTACGATCAAGCTACAGGGCGAGAAGGAATACAGGCAGGCGTTACAAAGAATTACTGACAATCTGAAAGTTGTTGGTACGGAGCTTTCAAAGGTCAGCTCGCAGTTCGGGAAAAACGAAGCGTCTGTTGAATCTCTCACAGCGAAAAACGAAGTCCTTACTGATAAGCTAAACGAGCAGAAAAAAGCTCTTGATCTTACAAGGGATATGCTCAATAAAGCGAAGGAAGAATACGACAAAAGCGTTACTGCTGTAGCTGATCTCAAAGACGAACTGAACAAAGCTCAAACAGCCCTTGACAAAGCAAAGAACAGCACCGAAGCAACAGCCGATGAAATATCTACTCTCGAAGGAAATGTCAAAGAACTCGAAGACAAACTTTCGGCAGCAGAGAAAGAGACCGGCAACTATGAAACGACCGTAAAAAAATGGACCTCAGAAGTAAACAAAGCTGAGACAGCCGTCAATAATACCACGAGAGAGATCAAGAACAACAAAACTGCAATTGATAAGCTGGACAGTGCAACGGATAAGGCAGCAGACGAAATTGACGATCTTTCAGACAGCATGAAAGACGCTTCAAAGAAGTCTGACAAATTATCCGACGATCTCGACGAACTCAAAGGAGCAACAAAGAAAGCCGGTGACGGTTTTACTGTATTCAAGGGCGTTCTGTCTAACCTTGTAACGCAGGGAATCAACTTTGTATCGAGCAGCATCAAGAACCTTGTTGGTGAAGCAATTTCAGCATCCGACACAATGTACAAGTTCGAGCAGACAATGGGCTTTGCAGGGTATGATGATACGACTATCAAGGAAGCGTCAAAGAACGTCAAAGAATACGCAGATAAAACCGTATATGATCTCGAAACTATAGCCAACACAACTGCACAGCTCGCTGCAAATGGTATTGAAGACTTTACAGGACTGACAGAAGCTCTGGGAAATCTTAACGCTGTTGCAGGTGGTAATGCAGACACCTTCTCGTCTGTATCAATGGCACTCACTCAGACAGCCGGAGCAGGAAAGCTGACAACTGAAAACTGGAATCAGCTTGCAAATGCAATCCCGGGTGCATCTGGTAAACTTCAGGAAGCACTGAAGGAAGCTGGGGCATATACCGGAGACTTTAGAGAAGCTATGGCGAAAGGTGAGATCACGGCTGAAGAATTCAACGAAGCCATTATGAAGCTCGGCAATGAGCCTGTAGCAGTTGAAGCAGCTTCAAGCGTATCAACATTCGAAGGCGCAATCGGCAATATGCAGGCGACTGTTGTTTCCGGTCTGCAAGAGATCATCGAAGAGATCGGCATGGAAAATATAACAGCCTTTTTGACTGACGTAACAGACCTTGTCGGGGAAGTTATAAAGACAACATCGAAAGCTGTTACATGGGTGAAAAATAACCTTCCTGCCGTCCTCACTCTTGTCGGTGGACTACTTACCGCCTATACATCACAGCTTATTGCAAACAAGGTCGCAACTATAGCAGCAACAGCAGCAGAAAAGGGAATGACAGTCGCTCAGTACGCTGCTGCAACGGCGCAGGGAGCTTTAAACACTGTTATGGCTGCAAATCCTATAGGGCTTGTAATAGCAGGAATCACGGCACTCGTAGCCGGTTTTATGTATCTCTGGAAGAATAGCGAATCATTCAGGCAGTTTTGGATTGACCTCTGGGATAACATCAAGACAGCAGTCGGAAATTTTATCGAGTATTTCAAAATCGGGCTTGACGCTATTATCAGCTTTTTCGAACCAATAGTCAAAGCAATTCGGGAAGGATTTTCGAAGGCTTTGGACAAGATCAAGAGCGTTTGGAAAGGTGCGATCTCGTTTTTCAAGGGTATTGGCGAAAGTATAAAAAATATCTTTTCAGCAGTCAAGGAAAAAGTGTCCGGATTCTTCAAAGCAGCTTTTGACGGAGTGAAGAAGATCTGGAACGGAGCTATTACGTTTTTCAAGAGCGTCTGGGAAGGTATAAAGACTGTATTTTCAACGGTTGCGACATGGATAAACGATAATGTTTTCAAGCCTATTATCGCATTTTTCACACCTGTAATTGACTTTTTCCGTACAGCATTTGAAATCATTTTCCAGCTCGCAGAAGGCTGCTGGAATTTGATAAAAATTCTCTGGGAAGTAGTTTCGACATGGTTCAACGATAACGTAATAACTCCTGTCGTTTCCTTCTTTACAGGCATGTGGGAAGGAATCAAGAATACGGCTGCATCAGCTTGGGAAGGTATAAAGGCAATCTGGGAAGTCGTTTCCGGCTGGTTTAAAGATCATATAATCACGCCTGTTGCAACTTTCTTCACAAGCATGTGGAACGCCATAAAAAATGCAGCGTCTACAGCTTGGAACGGCATCAAAGCAGTATGGAACGTAGTTTCGAGCTGGTTCAATACGACGATCATAACTCCTGTTGCAAATTTCTTCAAGGGCATGTGGGACGGCATAAAAAAAGTGGCATCAACTACATGGGAAGGAATCAAGACAATATGGAATACCGTCGCAAACTGGTTCAATACAACCATTATAACGCCTGTTTCCGACTTCTTCACAGGAATGTGGGACGGTTTAAAAACCGGAGCAAGGAAGGCATGGCGAGGAATCAAGACCGTATTCACGTCCGTTCCTACGTGGTTTAAAAACATTTTCTCTGAAGCATGGCAGAAGGTCAAGGACGTTTTCAGTACCGGTGGAAAAATTTTCGACGGTATAAAAGACGGTATCGTTTCAGCTTTCAAGACAGTTGTAAATGCTATCATCAAAGGAATTAACAAGGTTATTTCCGTTCCGTTCAATGCGATCAACAACATACTCGACAAGATACGAAATGTATCAATCATGAAGTATAAGCCTTTTGAAGACCTGATATCACGGTTCGACGTTCCTCAGATACCAACGCTGGCAAAGGGTACTATAACGACCGGACCAATGCTCGCAGAAATAGGCGAAGCAGGAGCAGAAGCAGTTGTACCGCTTGAAAATAATACCGGCTGGATAAGAAGAATTGCTGAAGAACTTCACAGGAATCTTGCAGCCGTCTCCATATCATCACCGCAGACTACGCAGAACGCCGCAGATGCGCTTGGAAATAAGACAACATACACATACATTGTCGCTGCCTTCAAAGACGCATTAAAGAGCGTTAAAGTCGAAATGGATTCTGATGAAATGGGAAGATTTGTTGAAAGAACAGTAGCCGACGCAATATACACATAATGGGGGTGGTAGTATATGAATTATATCAGGCTTAACGGCATAAAAAGCACAGAATTTCAAGGGCTTTTGATTCAGGAACTGCCGCCGATCACGAAGCCAGAAGTCAGAACTAATACTGAAGTAATAGACGGTCGAGACGGTGACATAATCACACGTCTCGGCTACGCTGCATACGATAAGGTATTAACTATAGGGCTGAAAAGGAACGCCGATATAAACAATATTATAGGCTATTTTGCGAATGAAAGTTCTGGTGAAGTAGAATTCAGCAATGAGCCGGATATTTACTATCGTTATGACATACTCAGCGCAATAGACTTTGAAAGGCTTGTACGCTTCAAGCAGGCGACTGTTACATTCCACGTACAGCCGTTCAAGTATTCACTCGCAGAAGGCAATACTGACCTGTATGTATCATCAGGTGAGATCATCCCTGTTGTTAATTCCGGCAACATCTACAGCAAGCCTATATTGACGATCAGAGGATATGGCAACTGTACTGTAATTCTTAACGGAAATACAGCATTTGAAATCGCATTCAGCACTACAGCACCCGAAGAAATCACCATTGACACAGAAGCAATGGAAGCATATAGCGGAAGCGTGCTGAAGAACAGAGCTGTTACCGGAGACTACAGCAAATTTATATTTAACGTCGGCAAAAACTACCTTAGATTTACCGGAGCAGTAAGCAAGGTATTTATAAAAAATTATTCGAGGTGGATTTAATGGAAATCAAGCTGAAAAATATAGTTCTCAACAGACCTGACGTTAAGATCACTGCCGATATTAAAGTGATAGACAGACCTGCACCAGAATTCAAGACACTGAGTGCTGCCGCCGTTACTCTTATACCGGCAATGGCACTGTTAGGCACGTTGGAAAACTTTATTGAAATTCAGGAAGGAGCATGAAAATGGCAGTTACAAAAGATTATATAAACGGAAGTCTTGACACACTTTACAACTGGCTGACAGCCAACGCAACAGACTATTTTGACAACATAGTCAAAGGCGATTCAGATATCACATGTTACGTAGACGGAGTTGATTTTTTTAAAATATCACCTTCAAGCAATGGAATCTGGATAAAAACAAAATATGGAGCAACTATGCACCCATATAGTTCGTCATATAACGATGTTGCTTATGCAATCAAGACACCAAACGCCATTGCATTCAATATCCATACAAACGCTTTCGGCATTATTATTACAAAAGACAACAACGACAAAACAGCAGTTGTTTGGCTTGGTTCATCAGGCGGTAACATATTCAAGCCTGTTACGAATTCGTCCAACACCATATACGCCGTTAGCGTTGAATCCGAAAGCATCAACTATGTAAACGTCTTTCTTAATATCGGAACTGCTGTAACTTCTCTTTGCCCTATGATCGTATCTGGAACTATTCCGAGATACCTTCCAAACGTATTTGTATCAACGTTTGCACAGTATAGCGAGGAAAGCAGATACCAGATCACGAACTCGACGTATTATAGCAACGGACTGCTTGCAATCAAGGATGAATAAAAGGGGGAAAAGCCTATGTTGAAAGATATAAATATGGTTCGTGGTGATACTCTCAGCATACAGTTTGAGCTTGACAAGGCAATTGACATTGAAGATGCCGTAACCGAGATCACCTTTTCGGTGAAAGAGAACAAGACCGACAACGAGTATATATTCCAGCGTGGGAAAGCAAACGTTACAACTGTAGCTGAAAATACCTACATCATGAGAATCGAACCGCAGGCAACGGCTGACCTTATCCCGGGCAGATATTATTACGATCTCGAACTGAAAGTCGGTACAACTCAGGAAGATTACGACGTATTCACTCTCATATACGGACAGCTTGAAATGATAACAGACATAACACTGCGCCCGATAGACTATCCTGAATTCGTTTATCCAGATATCAACGGAGACGGTATAATCGACGGAAGAGATTCAACGTTAATACTCAGTGCTTATGCAAATATATCTGCCGGTGAGCCTTCAGGATTAACAACGGAGCAGGAAGCGCTGGCAGATGTAGACAAAGACGGAAAGATCACAGCCAAAGATGCAAGTTATGTTATGAGCTTTTACGCCGAGTGCGTCGCAGGAGCTTACGAGAATAACTCTGCTGGCTGGATAGAATTCATGAGGGCGAATTACAACATAAAGGAGCGATAAAATGATAAAGCTATTCGGACAAACCGATACTGAATTCAGCTCCAACGGTGACAAAATCCTACAGCCTACAAAATGCAGGGTATACAAGAGCGACAACGGCGATTATTACGCTGATATTGAATGTAGTCCAGATTATTCTGACTATATCAAGAACGGCAATATCGTTGTTTGTCCTACGCCTACAGGTGAACAGCCTTTCCGCTTCAGGAATCCTGAATTGAATAAAAGCAAGATCAAAGCAAAGGCAAAGCATACGTACTACGATTCCGAAAATTATTTGATTCAGGATTCATACGTCGTCGATAAAAACTGCAATCAGGCACTCGAACACCTGAACGCCGCTACAGACAATATAAGCCCTTTTACAACCGTCTCAGACGTTACGAGTATAAATTCATTCAGATGCGTGCGAAAGTCGCTTAACGAAGCTGTCAGCACTGTCCTTGAACGCTGGGGCGGTCACCTTGTACGAGATAAGTTTAATATCGCAATCAGATCACATATCGGAGCTGACAACGGTGTTACAATCAGATACGGCAAGAACCTGAAGGAAATTCAGAAAACTGAAGACTGGACCAACGTAGTGACGAAACTACTTCCAGTAGGAAAAGACGGACTGCTTCTCGACGAAGTATACGTGTATTCAGATACTCAGTACGACCTGCCGTATACTAAAACAATAAATTTCACTCAGGAACTTGAAAAAGAAGAAAACGAAACCGACGAATCATATACTTTCAGACTGAAGGAAGATTTGAGACAGCAGGCAACAGCGTATGTGCAGGCGAACTGCACTCCAAGCGTCAATTATACCGTAAAAGCCAACATCGAAAAAATAACCGATATTGGCGATACAATAGACGTTATTGACGAAGAACTCGGAATCAGTCTTACAACACACGTTATCGCATTTGAGTATGACGCTATTCTCGAAAAGTTCGTACAGGTAGAATTTGGAAATTCAAGGGAAAAGCTTTCGAGCTTAATGTCAAATATTTCAAGCTCTACCAGCAAGCAGATAACGATACGAGATCAGGAACTCGCTGCAATTCTTTCAGAAGAACTTGCCGAAGCTGAAGACAAAATCTGGGGCGCACTCAGCAGCTCTTATTGCATCTATGAAGGCAATCAGATATTGATTGTTGATAAGCTCCCGAAGGAAGAAGCGACGAATGTTATGCGCATCAATTCTTCCGGTATTGGCTTTTCTTCTTCAGGCATCAACGGTGCTTTCACATCCGCATGGACCATAGACGGCACACTGAATATGCAAGCTATAAACGTTATAAATCTTGTGGCTGATCTTATCAAGGGTGGAACTCTGAAACTCGGTTCAAATCTCAACGAATACGGACAGATCAAGATATATAACGAAGCGAATACACTAATCGGCAGATTTGATAAAGACGGCGTTATTCTCTACGGTACAAACGGAACATATCTCGTCATGAATCCAGTAGTCGGCTTTGCTGGTTATGATTCTGACGGAAATCTCACTTTCTGGGTTTCTGAAGATGAATTCCACATGAAAAAGTCAGTCGTAGAAGAAGAAATAACGCTGTGTAACAAGGTTCGTTTTATTCCAATAACTTTATACGATACAGACGGCACAACCGTAATAAACGACGGTATAGGGCTTGTATCAACGAATTAAAAGGGGGTTGACTATGCGAAAAAAATTATTACGGAGCAGATCAGGATTTGAAAAGCCTGAAAGCAGAGAAGAAGCAATTATGCAGAACATTCTCGGAGCTTCAAACGTGCTTGAACCTTCCGAAAGCAATATCGAAGAAATTCTGAAATCTATCTTGTATAATACGCCTTATACCAAAGAAGCAGAATTTGAGATTGAAAAAATCTTGCTTGCTATCAAGAATAACGGAACATACGACGGCAAAGGTGAAAGTCGTGATATGAAAATCTTAATTGCAATTCTTAACGACCTTGACTATACCGAAGAAGCAGAAAGCAGAATCGAAGAACTGTTTATTGAATGGCTTCAGCAACGTTCACAGATCAAGGTGCTTGAAGGTGTTCCACCGCTTACGTTTACAGCCAACGGCACGCCGCTCCTTGACTATCTTATCAGCGGCAACACAGTCCAGTCTGGCACACCCACTTCCGACAGCCCGATTATGCCGCAAGGTACGGGGGAAAGGACGGGAAATCTTTTAGACTATAAAACCGTTGAAAGTACGACATACGCAACCGCTACGCAGATTTCTGACGGAATATCCGTATCAGGGCGGTATTATGTGCAATTTAGAACAGTGGAATTTGCAGTCGGAAATACTTATACAATGTCATGGAAAGCAAATACAACCAGTGGAACATCTTCACCTTCATGGCGCTTTCATTACGCTGATAACACATATTCCACGATGGAGCCAAGCGGAGGGACTTTAGTAGCTGAAAAGGAAGTATCTGAGGTCTTACTGTACGTCAGCACATCTGCAAGTTGCATTGTTGAATTTAAAGAAATAATGCTCAATCTTGGCTCAACCCCTCTCCCCTACGAGCCATACGGCTATATAATCCCAATCACTTGTGGCGGTGTAACAACAGATATCTATATTGGTGATAGTCCGCTGTATGACGGTGATACTATAAGTATGACTGATACAGGTATCGAGATACCTACGGCCTACGGCAACAACGTCCTTACAGTTGACACTACTGTACAGCCTTCAAACGTTTATATCGAATACAAGTAAAGGGGTGATATAATGGCAAGCTCCGGCAGCTTTAATACGACAGGATATCAAGGCAGATATTTGACGTTTGCGTGGTCGGTAGCGTCTCAGAGTATAGCCAATAATACGACGACTATTTCATGGACGCTGAAAGGAGCAGGAAACGCACAATCGAACTGGTACAGGGCTGGAAATTTCAAAGTCGTTATAAACGGCTCGACCGTATACTCGTCAAGTACACGTATACAGCTTTATAACGGCACGCTCGTGGCTTCAGGTAATTTTACTATGGCACACGATACTGCCGGAAATAAATCCTTTTCTGCGTCTGCTGAAGCCGGTATATATACAGTAGCCGTCAACTGCTCCGGTTCAGGCTCGTTTACACTTCCGCAAATAGCAAGGGCGGCGCAGATCACAGCCGCACCAAACTTTACGGATATACAGAATCCGACGATAAATTATCAGAACTCTGCCGGAAATAGCGTTACAACTTTACAGGCTTGTATATCGCTTACAGGCAGCACTGACAATATATCATACAGGGATATACCGAAAACCGGAACGTCGTACACGTTCCAGCTCACAGAAGCAGAACGAAACGTCCTCAGAGCAGCCGCACCAAACTCAAATACGCTCTCGGTGATATTCTACATCAAGACCGTTATATCCGGTCAGACTTTCTACGAGACAGCAACCAGAACAATGACAATTGTTGACGCTGCACCTACAATGGGAAGTCCGACGTATCAGGACAGCAACAGCACGACCGTTGCAATTACTGAGAACGATCAAAAGATCATTCAGAAGCACAGCAGCCTGACGATTGCAATTCCAGCAGCAACACCGCAGAAGTATGCCACGATAACTAAGTATCAAGTAACTATCAACGGCGTAACAAGGGAGCAGGCAACAGCAGGAAATATGAGCTGGGGCGTTCTCGACGTATCAAGTAATATTACGGCATCAGTCAAGGCAATTGACAGCAGGGGCAACAGCATAACGAAGTCGCTTCAGATCATCGTTGAAGCATGGCAGCAGCCTTACGCAGTTATAACTTGCAGACGAGAAAATAATTTCTATACAGATACCGTTCTGAACGTTTCTCCGACCGTTTCCAGCCTGTCTGGGAAAAATAGTGTAATTATACAGGAACAGCGCAAAAAAACGACTGAGAGCGCATACAGCACGCTTGTGAACGTTCCTGCGAACACTGATACAACATTACAGCTTGACAACCTTTATGACTGGAATCTGAAAATAATAGTTTCAGACAGGCTTGCAAGCACTACGTATAATATTACGGTCCAGAAGGGTATGCCGATTGTATATTACGACCGTCTCAAAAGCTCGACAGGCTTCAATTGCTTCCCGACAAAGGAAGATAGCGTTGAAAGTCAGGGACTTGCACTCGACGACGTAGTATATATAGGCTCTCAGCAGCTTTACGACCGATACGACTTCACATCAGCAGCAGGAACAGTGCCGCTGCTCGGAGCTTATGACTACAGACTTATCGAAGGCATTTTTAACGGAATCACCATTCCGGACGCATACGAGAAAGCATACAGGCTGACTGCTCAGATCACAACGCAGAATGAAAACACGGTCGGGGCAAGCATAAGTGAAATGACCTGCTCCGGCGGTACTTGGAGTGGAACAACCTTCCGAATACCTATATCGAGTGCAATAGTCAAGCAATCAGAGCTGACACTTGAAACGACTTTCAATTACAGCAGACCCGGACTGAATTTGAAGGTCACAAACTCAGAAAGTTATGACGCTTCAATATTCGCAATCACAGTACACGGCTATATCGTCAAGAAGTCCACGACATTCGCAAGTGTCACGAATTACATAGCAACGGAGGAAGCTTGAAATGGATAGTTCAATCATTATCGCTATGATCTCAGCAGCAGCAACGGTCGGCGGCGTTATCATCACGACAAAAGCCAGCAGCAGAGAAATATCGCACAAACTTGAAACGCACCAAGCCGTGATTGATACTAAGATAGACAACTTGGCGGCAGAAGTAAACAAGCACAACCGTTTCGCAGAACGCATGCCTGTAGTCGAAGAACAGATCAAAGTTATAAATCATCGGCTCGAAGATCTTGAAAGGAGCAAGACATGAAAAACATCTTTACAAAACGCTGGATAAAAGCCGCTGTGATACGCTGCATAAAGACCGTAGCACAGACAGCAATTGCAACTATCGGAACGTCTGCAACTCTCGGCACAACCGATTGGCGGTTCGTTTTATCATCGTCCTGCCTTGCCGGAATTCTTTCAATGCTTACAAGTCTTGCAGGGCTTCCAGAAGTCAAAGACGAATGAACACGCTATAGTGTGAATAGAGTGTGAACGAAACACGCTCACGCATAAAAAAGGCAGCTATTCGGCTGCCTTTTCCTTTGCGTACTGTTCTATTTTTTCAATGCACCAGCGTTCAAGGTACGGAGCAGGTTTACGCTCTCCATAACACCAGTTGTGGAATGTTCTCAGCGGTATACCTTCAGCTCGTGCGAACTCTGACATTCTTATACCGTACTTGTCAAGGGCTTCTCGAATAGCGTTCTTTTCATTCATAATCAAAATACCTCATTTCTTTTAATTCATTCTCGTATTGTTTAGCTTTCCCATAGAAAAAACCGGCTTTGTAGTCAGAATCAGCTTTGTCTGATAATCTCTTATTCATTTTCACCAGCTTTTTGAGCCTGCTCCTGCGCTTCCACGTTTCCTGAAGTGGAGCTATCCGGTCGGCTATTTCGTTGAGTACGAATAACCATAAGCATATTTGAATAAATGCAGTCATGACGTTCACTTCTTTCTTGAATTCGCTTTGTAAAAGCTTCCGATATAATCTCTTGTACCTTCATTGACCTTTTTCGCTTCAGCTTGCATTGCTTCAAGCTGCCTGCGGTACGCCCTGTAGTTATCGCAGAATTTATGACAGCCTACGGACCTATTTTGGCAGTGGTAACACAAACATTTGAGCATGTACGTTCATTCCTTCCATAAACGCCGTATAACAACGTTTCAAGTTTGGTATAGTAATTATATTGCTTTACTCCTGAGAACGTCTCACAACGCATTGTGGACGCTCTCAGAAGCATTGTATGTATTAGTAATTTATAATTTCAACTATTCCTGAATCAGTCTCAATGAAATGACCTTCAATATCCATATCTCTGCCGTATGCTTCAAAGTCAAAATACATTCTCAAATCGTCCGGCATTGAAGACAGCAACCCTGTTTCGTCTGCATACATTTCAGCGACCTCTGCCATAGAGTAGCAGCCGTCGTAAATTCTGTACTCGCCGTCCTGCACCTTCTGTAAAGCTTCATCAGTGTCAAGCCCTGCGTCCAGCATTGCCCCGAACGCTTCCAGCTCATATTTGTCAAGGTTTGAAAGCTCTTCTGCAAGCTCGTTCAGATCATCAATGCTTGCGTATTCTCTTATTTCCAGACCGTTTACGTCTGTCTCATAGTCACTGATAAAAGCTTCCTCGTACATAGTTCCGTCTGCAACTCCGATCTCGTCGTAAGCTGTCTGAATTTCTTCAGTAGTAGCAGGAAGCACCAGCCTTGAATATATCAGCTCGCCTTCGTTGTATTTTCCTAAGTTAGTTAAACATAATTCAATCATTTTTCTCGTCCTTTCGTTTTCTCGGTTTTGGTTTTGGTTTTGGTTTATTCCCCGTATTGCCGGTAGGTCAGCAGGTTTATTTACTGTGCGTTTAAGTAATTCAGAGCAAGGCGAATTGTATTACTCAGAAGTGTTCTGGTTGCTATCGTAGTTCCGTCTACACATACGTTATAATACTGTCTTCTTGCACATCTTTCACACTGTGCAATTGCTATTCTGTGACCGTCGAGATCATAAATCTCGCTGTACTCACTATCAACTTTCTTTGCGTTCTCATTGAAATACTTCATATTGTACATCATAGTAAATGCCCCTTTCGGTTTTGGTTTATCAGGCTTGCTCGCTGCGCTCAATCCAGAGGATTTGTTGCTGTCCAGCTTTCCTTGCCTTCTGTAATTATATTATATACCCATTGAGCATGAATGTCAATACTTTTTTGAAACTTTTTTGCCATTTGAGCATATTTGTAAGATGTTACAAAAAAGAAAAGTGGTGATTGTTTAAGATCACCACTTTGTTATATTATCTTCCTATCTCACATAAAGCAGCATACATGAAGAACTGTTTGATATGTTCCTCTGTATCGTTGTAGTCCGTAGCAACTATCAAAGTGCAATTTCCAGCACAATTTGACCAACTGATATGGAAGTTCATATACGTTCTGCCTTCCATAGCTTTCTTGATTCTCTCACAGCTATTTTTTGTGAAGAAGCCCAGCTCTGTAAATACATATTCTTTCATAGTTTATACCGTCTTTCTGCCGGATTTAGCCGTCCGGCTCGGCTTGGTTTATTTAGAAACGTTCAATAATCAGCATACCTTCGTCACCGTCTGTTGTATAACAAGTATATCCTGATTCTTTATAGTCTGAAACAACCTTCTTGAATTCCTCGTATGTCTCGTTATCAGCATCAATGCTGCAAGAAGTTATCCAGCGGAAATACATTTTGTTTTTTCCTATCTCAGCAAAGGCAGCAGCATAATATTTGCAGCTTTCACTTCTTACTGTTGTTACAGTAGCTTTCATTGAAGAAATAAGCTGAAGGAGAGAACCGACTGTATATTCTGCCTGTTCTGCAAGAACTGATTTGCCGTTCTCGTTATAATAGTTTACATTTCCCATTTCGTGTGCCAGTGAATCAACGATTGCCTTAATTTCATTAGCTTTCATATTCTTGTCCTCCTGCTTATATTTCGGGGATTGTAACTGGCTTGTCTATAATCGTGCCGTGAACTACTGGCTTTATATCAACCCCGAGCCCAGCCCTATGTATCTTGGCGACGTATATCGCAGCCGCTGTTATTGTCTTGAACTCCTGCACTATCTCACCGTCGTGAATAGCAACGTACTTTGTAACCTTATTCATCATATCTGTTCACCTTTTCCTTTCAGGCTTTGGTTTGTTTCTATGGCTTTATTATATACCCATTGAGCAACAAAGTCAAGCGTTTTGATAAAATTTTTGCTCGCTGGGTATAAATTTGTAGAAATGCACAAATATTGAACGTTCAATTAGTAGTAAATAACAAAAGCCCTTCCGGTCGATCTGGAAGGGCTTATATTTATTTTTATCTACTATTATCGAAAGAGTATTCACCAAAGTATTTTTGTTCTGCTTCCTTACGAGCTTTTACGGCTTCATCAAGATTTTTGAAATTCCCTAAGTTTATACGTTTTTTATTAAATGTTATATAGGCATTATATTCTGACTTATTCTTTTTTTGCACTCCTACAATTCCAGTCGCATTTGCTTTTCCAGCTTTTCTATTATAGCAGTTTTGGTGAATAGTACAGATTCGCAAGTTTGATTTGCAATTATTCAAGGGATTGCCGTCAATATGATCTACGCACATTCCTGATTCAGGTTGCATAATTAATCTTGCAAGTGAGATCAATCCGCTGTTATTTTCTTTATTTGCTACAATATAGCCGTTATTCATATACCAGCCATACTGACGCACAGTTTCTAAAAATTCCACATCAAAAGTGAACGCCGTTCGTTTTCTGGTATACATAGTAACTATATTACCAGAAATAATGAAATCGTTTTCCAGCTTGACACAACTCATAAATATTAACCTTTCTGACCTTTCAGAAAATAGTTGGCAGAAGTGCGAAAGGTCTGCACTTGTCAAATGGCTCATGACTTCCATTCTATCTGCCATTAGCATTATAACATATTTGACAAAATATGTCAAGTTGAGGAAAAGTGGAGCAGAGGAAAAAGATATGAAAAAAGCTCCTACCGTAGCAGGAGCTTTCAAACCAAAACCCAAAAAGCAAACCGAAAAAGCTTTCTGGACGATTATATGATATCACTTTTCAGAAGTCTTGTCAAGTCCTTTTTCCTTCTCAGCTCTGAGCCGGAGCAGGAGCAGCAGAACATGTCTGTCAATCATCACACCAGTGGAGCAGGGGCGACGCATTTTATTTGAAGCTTTCAGAAGTAATTCATCTCGATTCATTTTTTGTTTCTCCTTATAACGTAAAAATATCTTTTCCAGCATTCGACGTCCGGTAGAGTTCCGCAGCAGTTCTCGCAATATCCGCTTTCAAGCATTATTTCATCAGGGGGTGAAAAATCACAGGGGCAGCCAAACAGGTTCGCAAGATCGGAACAAATATCGTCTATTTCCATTTGCAGCCTTGCTATTATTAAACTTTGATATGCTGGATTTATACCCAGCTTTTCAATCGCCGTATTATATGCTTTTTCTTCCTTCTCGTTCATTCAGTCTATCTCCTTTATTTCAATTTTTTTGAAGTAGGCTAGCAGCTTCTTTTTGATCTTATATACAGGAAGCTGCTTTGTAAATCGTGACTTCACATCTTCGACGACTGTCTGTTTCTTTTCCAGATCATAATAAATGAAGTCGGCGTAATAGCAGATTGAGCGATACGTTTTTCCATTCAGCTTGAATGTTGGTATAAGCTCAATTTTATACTGCCGTTCCAGCTCCGTAATATATCCAGCATTTTCGAGGATTCTCAGCTCGATATAACGATTCATTTCCTTTTTTGAATCAAAGGTCATACCGTCGTATACAACCTTTTTTGACTTGTATTTACTCATTCTGCATCACCGTCCTTTAAGTCCATTCTTGCACCGCAAAGCTGGCAGAAATCCGGTTTGTCTAAGGTCAGGGCAAATGTTACAGCGTTATATCTTTTACAGCACGAACATTTTAGCTCTGCCATATAAAAGCTGTGTCCTTCTTCCTTTTCTCCTTCCGGAATCCATTTACATAGTGATATATGTGTTTCTTCCCACCTTCCATGCTTCACAGGCTGAACGTTCTCGATTAAATCTTTATCTAATATTAACTTGTGTACGTCTTCCAATGCTTTTTCGTAGCCGTCAATCTCTGATAACACTTTTTCGTCACCCTCGTTCATTATTCGTGCATCACCTAAGTATTTTAATTTAGATAAAACTAAATCGACAAGATTTTTACGTTTGATATATTCATTCATTTTTCGCACCTTCCTTTTTATCTGCTTCGACCTGTTTATCATACATTTCTTGCAGTTCTTCATCGGTAAACATTCCAGTACGACGCAGTTCTTCTATAGCTTTGAAATTTTCAACTATATTAATATCGTTTAAATTCATTTCAACCATTTTTTACGCTCCTTTACAATCCAAGCAGCTCGGCAAGCTCTCTGTCGCTGTCGGCTGCATTTGCTTTTCTACGATCAACACCTTTTACGATTAAGGGTAAACACATTTCCGAAATACGGCTATACAGTCTTGACTTCGCTATGTCCTGCGTTTCGGTGAAGTCCTTCGGCGACAAATTCGTCGTAATCACTACAGGAAGCCCGGCACGATAGCGGCTGTCAATTATATTCTGGACTATCTCAGCAACGTATTCGGACTGTCTCTCGACGCCCAGATCATCAATTATGAGAAGGCTGTATTTGTTCAGGCTGTCAATATATTCCTGCTTGCCTTCTCTCATACCGTGAATGGTATTTATCAGGCGTGGAAAGTTCGTCATAAGAACGCTGAATCCTTCATCAAGTAAAGCGTTTGCAATACAGGCAGCAAGGAACGTTTTGCCTGTTCCGAAGCCGCCTAAAAACATCAAGCCTTTGCCTTTGGCTTTCATTTTCGGGAAGTTCTCAACGTATCGCTGGCATATATCAGAAATCTTTGCGTTTGCTCGGTCGTCCTTCTCAAAAGTCCATTGCTGCATTTGTACTTCAGGAAATCCAGCACGGCGATTACGCTCTATCTGCTCACGTAAAGCCCTTGCCTTGTCCTCGGCTTTTTCCTTCTCGTACTTTTCCTTTTCACATTGGCACATACAGAACGGTGTCAGCGTCCTGCCGTTGACTTCAATTCTCACTTGCTTTGCAGTCCTACAACTACCGCAATAAATCAATCCGTCTGGACCTTTGTAGTCGCCTTCCTTTTCCTTGATTGGTGATCTCGCTGCAATTCCTTCCAGCAGTTCTGTGAATCCATTTTTATTTTGCATTTTCTTTCACTCCTTAATATTTTATAAAATCTTCGCCGTAAAGGCTGTTCAAAGTATCTATAACGTGTTTCATTCCTAAACCGTTTTTGTCTGGCTTCCAGATACCGTCTGAATCATACGAACCACCGTTCATGCAGAAATCATACTGCTTTGGGTGAGTTCGCTTCAGTCTCTCAAACCTTCCTTCGCCTTTTTCAAGGTGAGCACCAAAGCCGCAGAAGATACAGCCTGTTCTATCGCAGCCGGTCGTGCATAACTTACAGTCGCAATCGTCAAGAGCTTGCTGTCCGTCCTTATCAGCAGCCACAAAGCCGTAAACGTCAGCGATCTTTATATCGTTTAATTTGATATATCTTAATACGTCTTGTTCAGTCCAGAAGGACATTGGCTTGCTAATTTGATTTTTACTATCAAAAGAATTGCAACCAGTTCTGAGCCAAGCCGTTGTCCTGATCTTACTTTCACTTGCCATAGTCGCAACTATCGGAAGTTTTCCTGTTTCCTTTTCATACTTATGAATTGGATTTTTCTTCGTAATGTCGCAACATTTATTTGAAACTCTAAAATCAACAGACAACAGCTGAAGATATTTTTTTATATTAAACTGTGACAGCTCGCCTTTGTATTCTGCTCTGCCTTCCAGAAATTTCAAAGCCCATTCCTTGCCGTTCCTTGCAGCAGCTATTTTTTTGCTTATATCCTTTCCAAGCATTGGATAACCGTGCTCTGAGATAACTTGTCTGAAATTAATTTCAGGGTAAAGCACTTTTACGTTATCGAAAGTTTTCACAAAACGCTGTATCTCAGGATATTCAAGCCCTGTATTTACGAACACAGCTTCAACGTCTGGGTAAAGCTCACGAACAAGGTGGAGCAGGACGGTTGAATCTTTTCCACCTGAAAAAGATACATATACGCCGTCTGTTCCGAACTCGGTCACCCATTCACGAATACGTCTTTGCGTCATTAATATTTTAACTTCAAGTGGAGCAGACTGCATTTGAATCAAATCTTGTTTTGTTCTCATAAGATCACCGCCTTTACTTCCAGAAGCTGCCACGCTCGAAGTCGTAGTCGTCCTCTGAAGGTATAGAATTATTTACTGCATCATTTATTACTGGCGAATAATCATCGTCCCAGCATTTCTGATTGAACCATGTACTGCCGTGCTTAATATATCTATCCTCAGTACGGTTTGCTTTGATGAAGTCTTTATATTTCAAAAGCCCTGTAACGATATCAAGTTTTGATACACCAGCTTTACGAGCTTTTATATAAGCTTTCTTTGCAGCTTCCTTGCCTTGCTTCTTTGGGTATATTTTCCAGACTTCCTCGAAGTCTTTTTCAAGTTCCTTCAAAGAGCTTTTCGCTTTTGTGTCAATCTCAGCCGCAAGAGTATCAGAACTTAAAGCATTTATATTATCAGAACTTAAAGCATTTATATTATTAGGATTTAAAGCATTTGTCTGTAAGTTTTCCACCCTGTGAACATTTCCACCCTGTGGGAAATCGTAAGGGTGGTTTGATTCATTTCCACCCTGTGGAAAATCATTAGTGTGGTGAATAGTCTCCTGCTTCAGAATATAATTGAGCTTTATAAAACAGCCGGTGACTTTTCCATTTACTTTTTGCTGAACATCTTCAACAAGTCCAAGCTGCATTAATTCTTTTTTAGCTCTACGGACCTTTGCTTCGCTCCACTTCAAGCCCTCGGCAGTATAGCCTGTTGTGCATTTAGGCTGATTTGTCTCCTGCCATTTAGCTGTATAATAATAAAAATTATATAAGGCTATCAGATCAGCAGGGAAGTCCGAACGCAGAAAAGCGTCAAACGTCTGCTTCGTTATAATTATCAATTCGTTTTCAATTCCATTTACTACCAATTGTTACAACTCCTTTATAGCTCAATACCGTGAATATTCGGTATTTTCTGTTCTAAATACATTTTGTAATCATACCACTTGTTACACTCTGCAAGAGTATTTAAAAATTCTTCAAGGCAAGCTAAATAATAGCTTTGAGATTGGCAAGCATTTCCTGTTATTCTTGTCGGAAGTGCCTGAGCTTCAATAATACTTTTCTGAAAGTGGTATTTTGAATGAAGTTTAGACGGCAGCAGCAGAAGATTGTTTATATCGTTATTGCTGTGATCTCCGTCAATATGATGTATGGCGTATTCTTTTCCAAAGTCAATACCGAAGTATCTTTTATACTTTTTACGGTAATCTTTGAGCTTTTCAATATCCTTCATCTTTTCAACTCCTTGTATGAAAAAAGCCCTCGCACGAATCAAGGTAGCAGCTTGAAACGTACAAAGGCTCTCAACGGTCATAGTATTAAGTTTTCGCCATAGGTTGACTGCTACTCAATCTATGACCGTATAGGCTGAACTCGCATTCGGCTCAACTCTGTTATTACTATTATACACCGTTTTCACCAAAATTTCTATTTACAGAATAACCAAAATATGATATAATATCAGACTTCAATTTGGCTATTACGCATTATTGCTATAGTAAACATTGCACAGCCTATAAATATTTCCATTTTGATTTTATACGATGAATAGCACATTGTAAACAATTTATTAATAAAATGTAAACAATGCGCAGAAATACTTTACAACGCACCAGAAAAGTGGTATTATTACTTATAACGAAAGTGCGTCAATAATCTACGCACTACAAAAAAGGGGGGGAATAAATGTATTATAAAAATTTGCGTGCCGAAATGGTACGCAACGGCATTTCAAAACACGAAGTACAAGAATTGCTGGAAATCAGTAATAATACGTACTACAGCAAAATGACAGGGCGCACAGAATTTAAGCTATCAGAGGTTGAAAAGATACTCGCTTTATTTTATCGCAAGACGAATAAAGTTTATAGCGTAGAGTATTTATTCGATACCAGTATCACGAACGGCATAAAAAAGTCAAAGTACATAGGAGAGAAGGCACGCCAGAAGTCGCCCGACACATCTCAGGAACTTTCCGAAAGTACATCAGAAACATTGAATGTTATGAACTCAGGGGGAATGAATAATGAGTAATGAGATCATAGTCGTAAAGCAACTGCCTGTTATCGAGCAGCAGTTAGCTCAGATCAAAGAGCAGGTCGCTGAAAGAGTATCGGCAGCCATGAAGCTGGTATGCACTGAAGATACGGTGAAGGCAGTCAAGAAGGCTCGTACAGAGCTTAACGCAGAGTTCAAGGCGTGGGAAGATAAGCGCAAAGAAGTCAAGACGGCTGTTATGACACCATACGAAAAGTTTGAAGCCGTATACAAAGACTGCATATCGGACTCATACAAGGCAGCAGACAAAGACCTGAAGCAGAAGATTGATGAAGTCGAACAGGAACTTAAAAGCAAGAAGGCTGCCGAGGTCAAGAGCTATTTCGAGGAATATCTTGCAAGCAAAGAGATTGATTTTGTATCCTACGGACAAGCAGGATTGAACGTCACTCTTTCTGCAAGTCTCAAAAGCTTGAAGGAGCAGGCGAAAGCCTTCATCGACAGAATCGTATCTGATCTTGCATTGATTGAAACCTTTACAGACCTGAAAGCAGAAATCTTGGTCGAGTACAAGAAAAGCCTGAACGTTTCAGACGCTATAACCGGCGTTAAAGCTCGTGCAAAGGCAATACAGGAAGAACAGGCAAGGCAGGCAGCAGAAGCCGAAAGAAAAGCCACAGAAGCGCAGAGAGTGGAAGCAATCAAGGCAGCTATACCGGAAGCACCGGCAGCCGTTGAAGCTCCAACAGAGCAAACAGCAGCACCAGCACCGGAACAGAAATTCTGTATACGCTTTACAGTCAAGGGAACGAAAGAGCAGTTAATCGCTCTTAAAAAATTCTTAAACGAAGGAGAATACGAATATGAGTAATCAGAACCAAAACCAGAAAGCACAGAAAGCAGAACTCGCAGTCGTTTACGAGGTCAACGGTGAGCAGATCAAGCTGACACCAAGCATTGTACAGCAGTATATCGTCGGAGATTCCGGCACGATCACCCTTCCTGAATTCAAGTTCTTCACAGAGCTGTGCAAAGCTCGCAAGCTGAATCCGTTCCTAAAGGAAGCCTACTGTATCAAGTTCGGCAACCAGCCTGCACAGATCGTAGTCGGCAAAGACGCAATACTGAAGCGTGCGATCATTCATCCAGACTATGACGGCATGGAAAGCGGTGTTATTGTACAGGTAATCGAAACCGGTGAGATCATCGAGAGAAAAGGCACGTTCTACCTTAACACCGAAGAAAAGCTCGTTGGTGGTTGGGCAAAGGTTTACCGCAAGAACTGGAAATATCCGACTTTCTGCTCCGTAGCATTCGATGAAGTAGCAAACAAGAAGAAGGACGGACAGCTCAACAGTAATTGGGCTGGCAAGGGCGCAACAATGGTTGAGAAGGTCGCAAAGGTCAGGGCGTTGCGTGAGACATTTATCGAAGACTTATCAGGAATGTATGACGCAGACGAAATGAACGCACCAGCTCCCGAAGCTCCTTCAGCACCTTCCGAGCCTGAGATCATCGTACAGGCAGAACCGGCAGCAGAGCAGCCCATTGATGTGACATTCGATGAATTATAATATTATTTCAACAGGTTCACAGGGAAACGCCATTGTCCTGAATGATATCATACTTCTTGACTGTGGCGTTCCCTTTCGGGACCTGAAGGACGTTTACAAGGACTTAAAAATCGTCCTTTTAACTCATATACACGGCGATCACTTCAACAAGACCACAATTCGAAGGCTTGCAGCAGAACGCCCGACACTCAGGTTCGCTTGTTGTAGTTGGTTAGTATCAGAGCTGCTGCAATGCGGCGTATCAATTCACAACATAGATTCGCTTGAAATCGGTCGTATTTACGATTATACAGCGTTCAAAGTCTCACCGGTCAAATTATACCACGATGTTGACAACGCCGGCTGGAGAGTGTTTATGAACGCTGAGAAAGCAATCTATATGACAGATACGGTAACGCTGGAAGGAATCACAGCAAAAAATTACGATCTATACCTCGTCGAAGCGAACTACATAACAGAAGAACTCGAAGAACGTATCAGATCAAAGGAAGCAGCCGGAGAGTACGTATATGAATACAGAGTGCAGAAAGTACATTTGAGCAAAGAAAAAGCTGACGAATGGCTTCTTGAAAATGTTGGGGAAAACAGTGAAGCGATATACATTCATCAGCATATTGAAAAGGGGAAACAAAATGAAAAATAAAGAACTATTATTCGAGATATTCAAGAACAACAAAGAAAAGTGCCTTGACCTTTTCGGAAAGCAAATCAAACTTGGAAAGCTCATAGACGCATCGGAAAAAGGCAGCAGGGTGTATATAAACTATCTTGCATTTGCACAGGAAATATTGAAAGCCTACAAGCCGGAAGCAGGCAAAGGAGAAAAAACCGGCTATATCGTAGCTCGCAGCCCTGCTGAACTTACACCAGAAGAAAAAGAGGATGTAACGCAGATGATTGAAGCTATCATCGACACTATCCATTACGCACGATTCAAAAGGAGTAAAAAAGTATGAATAACGTGATCTTAATGGGAAGGCTCACAGCCGACCCTGCACTCAGGCAGACACCGAGCGGAATTTTTTCTTGCCGCTTTACAATCGCAGTCAACAGGAACTACAAGAACCAGAACGGTGAATACGACGCTGATTTTATATCCTGCGTAGCATGGAGACAGACAGCCGAGTTCGTTTCAAGGTACTTCAATAAAGGCAGCATGATATGTGTTTCCGGCAGTCTCAGTAGTGGCAGTTATACCGATAAAAACCACTCGGACGTAACGCACTACACAACAGACGTATATGTAGACGGCGTAGAATTCACAGGTGAGAAAAAGCAGCAGGGAAACACAACCAACTATGCAGCAGCAGGAACGCCGCAGCAGCAAAGACCACAGCAGCACCAGCAGCAGCCTGCTCCGCAGTTTACACCACATAACGCACTTGAAGCAGGTCAGCCCGATGCAATGAGCTATACAGATTTGAGCAGCTTTGAAGAAATTCTCAGCGACGGCGATGTTCCGTTCTAAGGGGGAATATACATGAAAGCCAGAACCGACTGTGCAAAATGCCGAGAGCGGATATACAAAGAAGCAGAAGAACAATACTTGAAACAAGAGTACAAGTTTTTTGAGGATGCAGCATATTCAATGGCAATATTCGCCACTGTTGCTGCACTCTCAGTACATCACAGGCGAGAACGCTCACGGACCTATATACGCAGCTTTTTCGATGAAATGTGTCTCGTATTTGACGCTCCACCGATCAAAGGAAAACCAATAACCATGACAGATATGATGAAGCTGTTCGAGGATAAATACGGCATAGACTTCTCGAAGATCAAGCTGCATATCGAGAGTGAAAAAGAATTTGTACACGGAGTACAGAAGGGAAAGAAAAAGTCATGAATGTATCAGCAACAGCCGCAGAGTGGGCGGCAGATCAGGCAAAGACTGAAGCAGAAGCATTTGAAAATGCTCTGAATCGTATTAAAACTTATACACCAGCAGACGAGGTCGAACAAGCCTTCAGGCAGGGAATGATGCAGGGCAAAAGCACTGATAAACGTCTTATCCAGATTGCAGATCATTACGGATTTACAAATCAGGCAGATATGTTGTGCGAAGAAGCTGCTGAATTTATCACTGCTCGCAATAAAATCAAAAGGGGCATATTTGAATCTGCTCACAACTTCAGAGAAGAACTCGCTGACGTACTCATAGTAGCTTTGCAGCTCCGGTATATGTTAGGTGAAAAGAACATCGACAACATTATCGAGCAGAAAATACAGCGGCAGTTGGAGAGGATAAGGAGTGAAGAAAGTGAAAGTTGACGGAAATATAGTCATATACGAGCAGGACTACGTTCACGCTCTTGGAATATTCGAAAGGAAGCATCATAGGCAACAGCTTAAAGCAGATACCGAACGAGAAATTCAAGTGGGATGAATACAGCAATTTCGAAGCACCTGAAGACGTATTCAGATATCTTTCGCTTGACGATATCTGGAAGCAGTACAAAGAAAATATGAACGGCGCAAGTCCATTGCTTACCGTAGTCTACGAATCACCAGTAGACGGCGTAATATATCAATATGGGAACTATTCAGACGGCAAATGGTATAAGATTGGTGAACTAAGGGGATATGCGTGATGAACAAACGACTAACTGACAGGAAGGTAGCGGAAGACCTTCTGCACAACTCAGAAAGACTTGCAGCCGCAGGATTTGACGTACCTATAGATCACCAAAGATATATCAAGCTCGCCAGATATGAGGACGAGGAAGAACGCAAGGAAAAAGCACTCGTTAATTATGACCCAGACGAGTGGTATGAATAAAGGGGGCTGAAAATGACACCAGAACAGGAAAGATGTTACGAAAGAGCGATTGCAAGATATCCTGATATTAATTCAGCATATCAAAGCTTAATTATCGCAAAGCTTGAACAGGAACTCGAAGAACACGAATGTATGATACGGCGCATAAGTTCTCTCGTAGATCAATACGAACCCAGCAAATAATAACACATCAGGAAGGCTGCGAAATAGCCTTCCTTTTTTATCGAATTCTCTTGACAAAATCAGCAAAAGTTGTATAATATAAGCAAAGCATATCGGAAATCACACCAAAACCACTTTTCGGAGGTAATATTTATGAAAAAAGGCATAGATGTTTCTGAACATCAGGGCAACGTTAATTTCGCATCAGTCAAGGCAGCAGGCATTGAATTTGCTATGATTCGAGCAGGCTACGGCTGGACCACTCAGGACAAAAAATTCGAACAGAATGTCAACGGATTCACACTTGCAGGAATACCTGTCGGCGCATATTGGTTCATATACGCAACCAACGTCAACGAAGCTATCAAGAACGCAGACAAGTGTATCGAAGTCCTTTCGAAGTTCAAAGGTAAGTTTACGTATCCTATCGGCTGCGACTACGAGTACGATTCAGATACGTATTCGGAAAAGCAGGGCGTAAAGCAGAACAAAGCCAGCAGAACAGCAATTATCGAAGCTTTCTGTGACAGGCTTGAAGAAGCAGGTTATTATGTTTCTGTATATCTCAACAAAGACTATATCGCAAACAAGCTCAATTATAACGAACTCACTCAGTTCGATTTATGGCTCGCTGAGTGGGATGTGAAAAAGCCATACAGAACCTGCGGAATGTGGCAGCAGTCTGATGAACTCAGAATAGCTGGCAATGTATTTGACGCTGATATAGCCTACAAGGATTACGCACAGATCATCACAGCAGCAGGACTGAACCATACAACAAAGCCTGTAACAGCAGCACCGAAGCCGGTTAAATTCCAGACCTACTATGTACGCAAGGGCGATACACTCACAGCCATTGCAAAAAGGTTCGGAACTACAGTACAGCAGATCGCAGCTGACAACAACATCAAGAACGTAAACTTAATATATGTCGCACAGGCTTTGAAGATAAGATGCTGAAAGCCTGTTCACGCTGCGGCAAAATACACAAAGCTGGTGAGTGTACAGTAAAACCAGCATACAAAGCAAGGAACTATGACAGATCACAGGACGACGCATATATATTCAGACAGCGTGCGAAGTGGCGTAAGAAGTCAAAGCAAATAAGGACTGACGCACAGTATCTATGCGAAGTGTGCAGGGATAAGAAGAAGTTCGTCTACGAAGGGCTGTCAGTTCATCATATAACACCACTGAACGAAGATACTTCAATCGGATATGAAGATACAAACCTGATATGCTTATGTTCTACATGCCACGAGCTTGCAGAAGCAGGAATGATTGACAGAGACTATCTGAGAAAGCTCGCTACGCTCAGAATCAGCAGGAAGCGGTGAGGATATCCCCCCCTATACTCGGGGGTGTCTCGGCTTCAGCTTGACAC
>Ga0326511_10000456_pt1 | contig 35800 bp, 64 predicted proteins | sample 0_2496_0518_D_FD_203701 | JGI IMG/M metagenome (GOLD analysis project Ga0326511, IMG submission 203701) | Bovine rumen microbial communities from UC Davis, California, United States - 0_2496_0518 | ecosystem: Host-associated > Mammals > Digestive system > Stomach > Rumen | place: USA...
TTCTTTTCCTAAATATATTACTTCTGCTCTCATTGTTTCAGTTTCTTTATCTGTTAAAATCATACCTTGACTAGGTCTTAATTCTTTCAATGTTACTTGTTTTTCAATCAGTTCCATTTTACACCTCCTATACTAAAGTCCAATTTTTGCTAGTAGCTATTGCCTTTTGCTCAGATGTTAATTTTTCTAAATTAGCTGGTCCAAGTGTTAATATATATCTTGTTTGTCCTGTTCTGTCAGCCAAATTATTCAATATTTGTATTAATGATTCTATATTTATATTAAAATCTCCAAGTCCTAATGGTTCATTAATTGCTGCTGGGACATCACAATCAGTTATAATATTACTTGAACAAACATAAAGGCTTTGTATATTTTGTCTTACACCAGAAAATCTTATATATTTAACATTTGAAGTCAATGCACTATTAAGACCATTACTTAAATTTCTAATAAAATTTTTATTTTCATCATATACAGCACAATATTGCCATTCTTTAAATGGGGACCCAACAGAAACTTGTCCATTAAGTTCAATAAAATCAGTTGAATCCCAACCATTATAATTTATAAGCTCACCATTACTTGAATTAATATAAGTATTTTGAAAATCAGTACTACTATCATGTAAATTCTCTAATGTGACAATATATTCAGAAGATGGAACAACATTAACAGTTACTTCTGAATAACCATCGGCATTATCATCTGTCGCATCATAAGTTCCATTTTCTGTTATTGTTTTTGTTATTAATGTAGCACCTCCACCACTAATACTATTTATTGCAGTTGCTAAATTGTTTGTATTTTTATTGCTAGGTATTGTTCCACCTTTTATTTGAACAGCATCATAAGCATTTGTTATATCTGTTTCTAATTTTGTTAATTCACTTGCTATTGACATATATTACACCCCACTTCCTGTAGTTAATCTAGTCAATATTGTTTCAACATCTCCTATCATATTATTGATATATCTAACGTCATAAACATCACCAGCAGTTGTTGACATTGTGTTTTTTACTTGACTTGTATTTACCTTACCTGATATATCTTGATTTGTTACTAATCCTTTTCCAGCAATTACATTTTCAAGTGTTCCTTTACCTACAAACATAGAATTATTACCATTTTGGTATTGAGCATAAGTTTTTGTAACTGCAGTTAAATTTTTAGTGTAACTTGATGTAGATACACCATATTGTGAATTAGTTATTATTACACCAGGAGTTGTCGAAGTTGCATAATCATCAAATGTTACATAATTTGTTAAATTTACTTCTGTACTTCCTATATGCTCCCAATTATTTGATACATATATATACTCATCATAAGCATCATTTGTTTCTGCTGTTGTTTTAGGTACTAAATATATTGTAGTTGTTGAAATATCTTGTACTGGCAATGTTTGTACTACTTGTATATCCATTGTAGTTATTGTAGATATTAAATTATTTACTTCTTGTTTTGTAAATGTTTCTGCTTTTGTATAATAATTTACTAAATCATTAACTGCTTTTGTAATATAATTACCAACAGGTTGTATTCCTAAGTCATTTAATGATTTATTTCCGTTTAATTCAACATTATTTATTTTTGGTTTGTTTGTTAGTGCATTATAGTTAGAAGTTCCACCACCAGTAGAATTTATTTTTATACCTTTTTCAGTATCTTCAATTGTGATGTTATTTCCTGCTTCTATTTCTATAGCATTTACTCCATTAATTTTAGCATCTGCACCTGCAGAACCAGTATCACCTTTTGGTCCTTGTGGTCCAACATCTCCTTTAATACCTTGTTCACCTTGAATCCCCTGTGGTCCCTGTGGTCCTTGTGGCCCCTGTGGTCCAATTTCTCCAGTTGCACCTCTGTAATAATCTGTATCTCTTTTGTTTTCTAAGTCTTGAGATATTGCATTTGCTCTATTAATTGCACTATTTGTTTGTGCAATAAGTGTATCAATTATGCTTATTTCTTCTTCTGTTATTTCAGTATTTACATCAAAACTATCTCCAAATTCTATTGTTTTTACTTCTGTTTTTAATATTTCTGTTGTATTGTTATCTATTTCTTTTATAAATTCTAAATAAAAACTAACTTGTTTATATTGAGTAATATTGTTTTTTAGAATATATGTATTGTCTTGATTTAAAATATCACTTACTTTTTCTGTGCCTAAATCAAAATTTATTTTTTTAGCATAATCATTTAAATTTTCAGGTATTTCAAATTCAAGTACTTCTGCTCTGTTTTCTTTGTCATACCCCACAAACCATTTGTTTTTGTTTAAAAATTCTTTATCTTCTACAAGATTTCTATTTCTTATTAATTTATACTTCATTTATGCTTTTACACCTCCTTATAGCCAACTACTTTTACTATATAAATTTTATTGCCTGCAGTTATTCCTCCTGAGCCATAGCCTTCTAATCCATCTACTACTGTTATTGAATCATTTTGAGCTTTAACAATGGTAGCTTTAACGTATAAAACATTATTAGTTGTGTTTGGTGTCATATTAACCAAAAAAATATTTTTATTGTTTGCATTGTTTACTTTTACACTACTATAAGCATTGTCATTGCTTTTATAAAATATCTCTATATCCTCGTAATTAGCAACACTATCATTTAAAGTTAAGGTTGTATTTGTACCACTAGCATTTTCATATAAAGTAACTCTTTTTAATGCTTGTATTTCATTTCTAATTTGTGTTGCTGTAGATACTATGTCTGTACTATTGTCATATATTCCTTGTTCTATATGATTAAGTCTATCACTTGTTATAGGTGTATTTGTACTTGGATAATCTTCCCAAGTTTGTTTTTCATATGCCATTTTATAACCCCCTTTTTATATTTCTTGTACTGTAAAACCTGTACTAGATAAAAATTCAACATTTCCTGCATCACCACTTGCAAACACAAGTTGCAATATATCGCCACTTGTTACGCTAACTGGTACTGGTGATATCGAACAATTCCACCAACGAGCATCTGTAAAACCATATACTCCTGCTGATGTTATATTATTACCATTTTTAAATATTTCTAAAGAATAGTCTGATGTTCCGCTTTTTAAAAATGAAGCATGTCCAGAAACTAAAACTTTTGTTATACCCTCACCAACTACAATGCTATTATCGTTACTATTATATGTGAAACCACTTCCTTGACTTGCATTGTTTAATATAGAATTATTTATTACATCACCACTCCATGAAGCAAAATTTTGTGTATGTCTTACTTTTAATCTGTTGTTTTTGTATATTCTAATATAAAATATACAGATATTTTACCTGAGGCATAAATACTGTCTATTCTATATTCAATTTGATTATTTCTTATAGTACATATTAAAGGCATAGCATCTTCACGGCCAACTGACAAAGCGTCTAATCTGTTATTTGTTCTTTGAAGAAAGCCTTTATACATTTTTATATTATAAGTGTTGTCAGTATTTATATAAGCCCATTCTCCTGTTGTAGGATTATTTTCTATATAAACTTTCCTATAAATAGGTTTCCCATCTATCCAGGTACCGATTCTTATTTCATTAGTAGAATATTTAAATATATCTTTCCCAGCAATTTGTAATAATCCACCTTCTGTCTCATTATATTTTCCCATTATGCTTACACCATTTTTATGTAGTGCAATGTTAGGTATACCAGAATTTAAATTTGCTGTAAATGTAACATTTGATAAATCATCTTCTACATAAACCTCAAAATTATATGAATTATTAATATCAAATCCTAAACTTTGTGTATCTCCTGTAATATTAGAATTGAAACTAAACTCACCATTATTATTCACTGTTACTGTTATATTGTTATATGCAGACCATTGACTGTTATCAGTTGTTTTATATCTATATTTTGATTGTTTTATAGAATTTGTTACAGCACCAAAATTTACTAAATCTATATTACCATTAAAAGTTAATGTTACAATTTCTGACACTCCATTTTGTCTTGTTACTGATATATTGCCTTTTTGCAATGGTGTGTAATCAATAAATTCATTTGCATTTTTTGTAACTAAAGTAGAATTGTTTCTGCTGTCTATTGCGTATATGTTTATAACTCCACTTTCTGCGTTGTTTAACACACTGCTTACGTCTTTTGTGCTACTATATGCAATATCATTTGATATAGTTCCATTTGTTAATCTGTATTTATTCATTGTGGCGTATTTATTTGCAGTTGCTTTATTATTTGGTGTTATAGTAACTTGTAAATTTGAATAATTTTTTATTAAATCTTGATTATTTCCAGTTAACGCAACTGTTGTTTCATTTACATCTTCAAAATCAAAATCGTTAAATGTTGGATTTGCATTTGTTACGCTACATGTAAACCTACAGCTTTTTGTGCCAATATAAGTATTACCATTATATGTATCAACGTAAATTGTACCCCAGCCACTTTTATCATTTGGAATATTACTAGCAAAAATTTCAGGTATTGTCCAGCTACAATTATCTGTTACACCTGTTGCTATTGTTCCATTTCTACCATACCAACTATACCTAACAGTATGAGTAAATGAGCCTGATTTTCTATTCATGTGTATATAAAACGAACCACCAATAGCACCTACATTCTCAGTATTGTTTGGCCATGTTACACAACTTGGTTGACTTGCTCTTGGAATTGTTCCAGCTGATAGCCATCCTCCTGCAGTTCCATTCATAATATAAGAATATGCGTAAACTTCAACATATCTTCCTGGAAATGTACCATCGTCATTATGTGTAATAGTTATATCTTTAGAGCCCAACCAATGTTCTCCAGGACTAAAAGTAAAACCTCCTGATTGTTTAGTGTCTCCATCTAATTTTAAATCAGAGTAACCAGATGAAACCTGTGTCCCACCCCCATAATTAAAATATAGATGTAGTCTAAAAGTGGTATAATTTCCTTCAATGTTTTGACCCAAATTTTCATATGTTCCAATTAATGCTGTTGAATAACTTCCACCAACTCTTGCAAATTCTGTTCCGTACATTATTACACCTCCTTACATTTTAGTAAACCATGTTTGATCGCCTACTTCAATTATCATGGTTTTACAAATGTTAGCTTCATCCTCTACAATCGCCTCTTTTGTTTCAAGTCCTTTTTCTGTAAAATATGATACAGTTTCATTATTCAATTTTGTTATTCTTATTCCGTCTGCATCTGCTTTAAATTTTGTTTCCATATTACTTGATGTTATAGTTATACCTTTTGATATGTTTACAGTATCAGTTGTAACTTCATTTTCATTTTGTGAATATGCTAATTTTACACTACCTTTGTTTACCATCAAATCATATATTTCTAAACCATTATCAACATTGCAAAAAAAATCTATTTTTAAATGTCTTGATGTTACTTCTAAAGGTTCTATTATATATTCTCCATTGTTGTCTTTTTCTCCAGTATAAAACTGTTTTACTTCTATACTATCTAAATTGTATTGTTTACCATTTATTTTTACACTTGCACTTGCAAATTGGTTTAATTTTTGATAATAAAAACTTACACTATACAATCCATTTGGCACATCTTGTTCTTGGCTAAATATTCCATTTTGTAATAATATAGAATTTTTATTTACTGCCTTATCGTTAGAACCTCTTTTTGCATAACCAGTCCAATATTCATACGACGCGTCAGCTATCAAATATGTTTCATCACTTGGATATAAAGTGTTGTTTGGATATAAATATCTAGTTTGGCTTTTATCTGCCTCAAACCACAATCCAGTATTTCTAAATATATTATTACCTCCAGCCTCACTAAATGTATTTGTTACCCCTGTCTCTGTATTTACTATAATTTGATCCATTGTACTTTTTGAATAAAAATTATTATTCATTGTATCTTCTAATTGACTTGTTTTATTTGCTATAATTTCCACTTGAGCAGTATTTTGATCTGCGATTACTTCAGCTCTTTTTGCGATATCATATGCTGTGTTTGGATTTTGATATTCTATTGTTGCGTTAATAATACTTGGTGCTGACAATGTTATATCATCAAATTTTGTTTCTATTCTTAATATAATAGAATTTACAAGCTCGCCTGATTTATTTCTAAATTGTATTTTATCGCCTAATGTTAAGTAAGGTTTAAATGAATATTTACTTGTAAATGCACTATATCCAAACCCTTTTACTTTATTAAATATTGCTGTTTTTATTTGTTCTCTTTTTTCTAGTGTATATGTAAAAGGATTATCATTTATTACAAGCCAATTTTCTCCATATTCTTCTATAAGTTCATCATCTTTTATTTCTGCACCTTGACCTTCTACTTGACTTGTTCCAATTCTTAAACAAGTTATAGGATGTGTATCTCTTTTGTCTTCTAATTCTACATAATCTTCAATAATCTCGTTTGTATTTGTATAAAATAATAATTGTAATTTACCTTCATTTGTTATTGTAGCAAAATCACCACTTGTTTGAGTTACTGCGCATATTACATCTCCATAAGTTTCATCATTTAAAAATTGATTATTTTCTACAATAAAATCTCCATTTGTTATGCTTTCATTTATTAATTGTACGTTACATTTTGTGCAGCATTCTTGTAACACTTCAAACAACGTTACTGTTCCGCTTTCATAATTTAAATCACTTTCGTATGGAACAGCAAATCTTAATCCATTGTCAAAAGCAGTAACAGATATTTCTTCTTCTGTGTCATTATCTGTAACTTCTGTTACTATATAATGTCCTATCAATATTGAATTTCCATTTACTTCTTTGTAATAATCAAATTCTTTATTAATATATGTTACATTATTTTCTGTTTTAAATTTAACATAACCCAAATTAAATGTTCCAACAAAATGCGTATCTTTATATGCTGTTTGATACATTTCTCCTTGTATATCAATTTGCGTTTGTGTTCCTGTAATGATTATATATTCTCTATATGTTATTTTATTGCTTTCACAATCCGTTTTAAAGGCATTTGACACATTTATCATGTAACATCACCACTTTTCTCTAAAACAGCCGTAAAATCGCCTACAATCACTTCAGAAGCACTATTATTTATTGTTTGTTCTGGTAGTGTTACAATAAAATTTGCACTTTTATATTGTTTATCTTTTAAAGAATAATACATATATTCTCCATCTTGTAATTTCTGTAAGTAAGTATATAAAGTATTGCCATCAAAACAACCTAAATTTATCTCAATTACTACATCAATATAGTTTGTTATTATTTTTTTTCTACGCCCATTTACAAACTGTTTTTTGTTAATTAAGTTCGGTTGTTCGTTAATTTTATATCCATTTACTAATATTTTATCAAATTCAAAATATGTATTATTTTCTTTTTTCTTTAACAAAATCATTATTGCACACCTCCAAATCCATATTGTAAATTTTTCTGTTTTTGTATTGTTTTTTGATTTTCGTAAACTTTCTCACCATCTAGCTCTAAAGTATTATAATTTTCTACTTTAATTACACTATTTGCATTTAATATATCGGTTACACTTCCTTTTATTCCTGAAAATGACATTTTACTTGTTTCTAAATTTACAGCACTGCTCATTTTATCTAGCATTTCATTGTTCATTTTATCAATAGACTCTAGTGCGCTGTCTGTATTAGCCTCAATACCAATTGCAACACCTTCTGGTATCCATCTACCTACTTGTTCTTGGAAAACTTTTGATGGCGAATGTATTCCTAAAGCTGACTTCATACCATCTAATATAGATTTTGCAAAATTTCTAACTTTGTTAATTAGCCAATCTTTAGCATTTACAATTCCATTCCAAAGTCCTTGAACTATATTATGCCCTACATCTGCAATACTATATATTCCATTTAATAATCCTTCTTTTATTTTATTCAACATTCTTCCGCCAAGATCCATCATATTATTAAAATATCTGCCTGCTGCATTTATAAATGAAACAAATATTTGATCTTGTGCTTGTAAAATGTTTGGTAATGATTTAACTATACCTTTTGCTAACATTATTATTAGTCTTATTCCCATTTCTATTATTTTAGGTAAGTTATCTGCTATAGCAATCACTAATTTATCAATTAATACAGGCATTTTATCTATTATTATAGGCATAGCATTTAACAATCCTTCTGTTAAAGCCATTATTAATTCAATACCGCGCGTCTATAATTTGATCTAAATTATCTAACAAAGTTTCTACTAATGTTAATATTGCATCAACTGCTAATGGAATTAATGTAGGTAACATTTGAGCTATACCTTTTGCTAATTCTATAATTATATTAATTCCGCATTTGCAATATTTCTGGTAACATTGAAAGAATAGAAGTAATTAAAGTTTTCATTATTGTCAAGCCTGTTTCTATAATTTGTGGTAAATTTTCAATAATACCATTTATAAAACTTTCAATGAATTGCATTGCAGAAGTTATTAAATTTTGTATACCATCATTTAAAGATATAGTACCTGATATCATACCATTAATTGTAGGAAGTGCTGTATCTTTTAAAAAATTAAACAACGGTTGTGCTGCTTCACCTGCAAAATTCATAAAATTATCTTTTAATGTACTTATTTGCCCATTTAGTGTTCTTGACTGATTTTCCATCGCTCCAAAATATTTACCACCTTCTTGCGAAGCATATCTTAAAGCCTCAGTCAATTGTTCATATGTTACATCAAGTTTTGTTGCTTCTTCCCTTGTAATTCCCATACTATCAGCTAGCAACCCATAAACATCTATTCCAGCATATGCAAATTGTTTGATATCAAGTGCACTTGCTTTACCAACATTTTTTATTTGTTGCAAATTTACAGCCATTCTTGACAATTCTTCGTTTCCACCACCTGTGGCTGCAATTGCATTTCCTAATGCAATTATATCTTCTCTAGCTGTGTCCGCTCCTACACCAGCACTTATTAATAATTGGTTTGCTTGTGTCAATCCTTTTACATCAAAAGGAGTTTTGGCCGCGTCTTGTTTAATATTATTTATAATTCTGTTAGCCTCATCAGCGCTGCCTGTTAATGTAGTTAGTGCTGTTTGATATTGTTCTATTTGTGCATTATACTGTACACCTTGTTTTACTACATTTCCCATTACTTGTGCAACTTTTTCAAAAGCATCAGCCATGATATTTCCTAGTGCCACAGCTGTTGCCCCTATACCTTTGAAAGTTCCACTCATTCCATCAACGCCTTTTTGAGCGCCTGATGTATCTAATGTTACTTTGTATTTTAATTCTCCTAAACTTTGGCCTCCTGCCATTTTTTAATCACCTCTTTACTCTTTTGAAGTAAGTTTATTAAGTTGATTAAAAATTTCTTTATGCCTTTTTTGTTCATCTATTTCATCTTCTGACAATGGTAATTTATACAATTCTTTTTGTTCTAATAATTGCTTATCTTTTCCATTGTAAGCTCTATATCCTCTTATTATACTAAATTGACAATCTTTGTTTAAAGAAACCCACATAGCTTTAAATTTCCACCAATGTAAATATACTTTATCAAGTTCAATATTATATTGTTCTTTAAATGCTCCCCATATTAAGTCACTGTCATAATTGTAATCATATATTCTCATATTTGAATTGTTTTTTGTACTAATTTTAACTTCTACATCTTCTTTACCGCATTTATAAAACCATATAAACTTTTCTATTGCTTCATTTAATATGTTTTTTTGGATAATTTGAGAAAATGCAGGGTAAAACTTTTTCAAAGCATTTATACAAGCTTTTCTTTTATCTTTTCCCTGCATTTTAATTTCAAAGTCAACAAAAATTCTATAATCAGTCTTAATAAAATACTTCTCGTTATTTATATAAACAAAATGAGGCATTTTATTAAACATATTCATCATATCTTAAAATCTCCTATATTTATTATACTTATTGTATCTTCCATGATTATTATAATTATTATATCTTCTTTGACTTCTATTATTATTCATATTTATATTTTCTAAATTATTCATATATTTTTGTATTTTTTCCATAACAAAATATATAACTTTAATCCAAACAAAATCATCAATTTCTTTACCTAAATCAGAATAATATTTACTTTTTATTCTTTCATAAGCATTACTTCCTAATAAACAATTTATACCTTCTTCTAAAACTTTTAAATTATTTTCTTCATTCTTCATTTTATTTGCTACATCTATTAATTTTTTTTGATAGTCACCATCTATATTTATATTAAACTCTAAATCAAATATTTTTATACTAAAATCATTTTTTAAATCTTCATAACCTAAATTTTCAATTCTTTTTTCATTTTCTAACATTATTTATCCTCACTTTATTTTTTTAAAAAAATTATAAGGCTGGAGTAAATTCTTTTGTACTTATATTAAAAGTACCATAAACGAAATCTCCACCTTTTAAACTACCTGTAATTTGTTTTTGAGCTCCTGCGTCTCCATTTGCTTCAGTAATTTCAACCGTTTGATTTATTTTTCTCGCTTTATAAGTGTTTTCACTTCCACTTATAGGTTCCCATAAATTTACTATGTAATGGTCTCTTTTTAAATCTGTTCCTGTTGCTCTATTATAGAATAATCCATAAAAGTCATCAAACACTTCATCTCCTTGTACCATATCCATAGTAATTGGAAATTCATTTTTAAATCCAGTTACAGATGTCACAGCTGATTTTTGATGTATGTATTGTTTTTCACTTTCTGTAGGATTAGAACTTTCAGTTAATGAAGTTATAACTCCACCTAAATAATTTGTAACTGTTGTTGTATTACCACTTACTGTTGGAACACCGAAATAATGAGCTTCATCATATACCATTATATCTTTCATAATTATATCTCCTTTCTTATATCAAAATATAATTGTAGTGAATATACAGAAATACTTCCATCTTCACTTTCTTGGTATGTTAATGCATTTGCGCAACTAACATTTATTATTTTTTTATTATCTTCTAAAATCGGATAATTTTTATTTGTATTTTGTTCACTTAACCAATCACTAAATTGGTCAAGCCAATCTAAATTTGTAAGTCTTTGAGTATCTTCTTCACTTTCGCTTTTTAATAATAACATATATTGATATTGTCTATACCATCCTTTGTCTGTAACATATTTCAAAGGCAATTCTTCAAATCCTGTTCTTTGTAATGCAAGATTTTTTGTATTTTCTGTTAATCTTTCACTGTGTATATCTTCAATTTGCGCAATTATTTGTATAGGCTCATAAGTTTGTAACCATTGATTTATTTTATCATCCATTACCATGCAACTCCCTACTATATTTTGCTAATTCTCTAGCAATTGTATCACTTTTATCAGCCTTCATTCTTTCAAAAGGTTGTGTACCTCTTTTTCCAACCCTCTTTTTGATTCTTTTAGAATAAGCTTGATAATGTGCATACGGTACAGAAATTTTAACATACCCACTACCATAGTCACTTGTTAATATAATAGATTTTGCTTGTGTTCCTGTTTTGTATGATACATACTCTGCAAGTTCAGTAGCAACTTTTTTATCTAAAAATATTTGTAACTTATTTCCATTATTGTTAAATTTATTCACAGCACTTTGATTATATTCTAAATATGCATTTTTTTTGCTATCTAAATAAATTCTACCTTGTGGAAATTTTATAGGGTATGTAGTTCCATTATATTCTTTCATTTATATTGCTCCTATTTTAATATGTGATAGTTCTAAATCATCAAATACAAACTTTTCTACACTATTTACAGAATATACATTATCTTTACCATAATTAGCTCTTAATACAGTTAATGGCGCACTACTTATATTGTCTTGCACACTTTTTGATACAATTACATCTCCATCTTGTATGTTATATGTGCTTTTATAACCTTTTACATCAAATATTCTAATTAAAGCTCTGTTTACATTGTTAGAACCTGTATTATCTCTATTTTTATTAAATGTATTTCTTACGCTGGCTTTTAAATTGTATCTTACCCATGTATTATTGTTATTATGATAAATTGTTATATCTTGCTTCAAATTATCTTCCATTATAAGCACCTCGTTAATTCTTGAGGTAATCCATTTATAATGTTTAATTTGTTAACTTTTATTTCAGAATTACTTCTTTTTGTTTTACTTACCCCATCAATTGATATAGAACTATAATTGTTATCAATATTATTATTTACTTTTAAAAAGTCTACAAGTTCGCAAGCTACCCATTTTACTTTTTCAAACTCATCCAATTCTGCCTCTTTAATTTCTCTATTTATATATTTGTCAATTTCTCTACTAGCTTTTCCTATTAAAGAAGTAAAGAGGCTATTAGATAAACTGCCATGATATTCATTTATATAAAAATCATAATCTGCATAATTTATCATTATAACCTCTCCTTTCTATTATTCTTCAGAAGTTTCTTTTACTTCTTCTTGGGGTTTTGTTTTTTTAGAAGCTGTTTTTTCAGTTTTAACTTCTTTTTCTACAGTTTCTTTTAATCCAACAAATCTTGACATATTTTTTACCCCCTTTATATTATGCTTTATTGTGTAAATAAATTCCTGCTACTTTGTTATCATATACATCTGCTAGTCCATATTCTCTATAGAAGAATTTCCATCCATCAGAAGTTTGGTTAGCTTCAGGAGTTATAATTTTATTTACAATGTGTTTAGGATATTGTAGTAAAGCATCTTTTTGTATAATCATAAAGTTTATATCTTTACCAGCTGTAGCTTTTGAATATCCACCAGCTTCTTCTCCTGATGTAGTACCATCATTTAAATCAATAGCAGTATAAAATCTTGATTGTGGAACTGTAATAACTCCAGCAAATCTTGATAATACTTCTTTTGATTTTGTTGTATCTACATTTAATACTAGATTGTAAAGTGTTGGAGTTATAAATAAATATCTTCCTTCAGCGTTTACTTCATCATCATCCATTTTTGAAATAGCTGTTACAAGAGCTGTAAGAGCATCATTTCCTGTTGATATTGTTCCAGCTGTTGCTTTAGATATTCCACTTATTCCAGCATAAGTTGCAAATCTGAATGCGTCAACTTCTGGCACTACTTTATTTCTAATAAATTCACTTGATAATTTACCAAAAGCAACTCCAGCTGTTTCTTCGTTATCCATAGCATCAACTGTGAAAGCTCTACCTCTATCATAATTGAAAGCAACAGTTTCATTTGTAAGTGTTACATTTCCATTTACATATCCGCTGTTTCTTGAATAATCAGCAAGTCCATCTAAAGACATTTTTGGTACTATTATTTCATTTGCGTTAGCACCTGCTCTTACAAGTGTAGTATCTCCATCTAATACAGATGTTTTTGAAGCATTTCTATATACTTCATCTAATAAATCAATATATTTTTTAAATTTTGTTATTGAATTTGGCATTTTAAATCACTCCTCTTATTTTAAACCCATAATTTTTCTTGCTTGTTCGTAACCATCAACTTCTTTTTCAGTGTGTTCTACACCAAAGTCAACAGTTTTATGTTGTTCTTCATAACTAGATAAATACTTTGGATTATCAGTCAAAAATTGCTCAAGATTATCCTCAAAATCGCCTTTTTGTTTTGAGACCTTAAACATAACGTAATCAATGTCATCATTTTTGACACCTTTACGTAATAATAGATTTTCTCTTTGAAAATTATCTCTTTCTAGTGCGATTTTTTCATATTCTTTTTGCTTTTCTTCATTTTTTTCCGCTTCTGTTTTTTGACTTTCCAACCAATCATTGTATTTTTGTAGTTCTTCTTTGCTAGGTATATTCTTTTTAACCTTTGCAAGTCTTTTTTCTACAATTTCATCTAGTTCTTTTTGAGTAAAAGTTTTTTCTTCTTTTACTTCTTCACCTGATTTTTTTTCAACCTCATTAATTTCTTGAGTAGTTGAAGTAGTATCAGTAACTACATTTTGATTATTTTCATTATTTTCCATAATCTTAATTCCTTTCTTTTTAGTCGTATAAGTTGGACTATCCATTTCTTTAACGTTGTAATGTTCAACCTTATACTACCATTATACATTTTTTTATATTGTTTTGCAATACCTAAATTTTATCATCTTTTTTAATTTTTTCTGTTTCTTTTCCTTCGCCTACAAATCCTTTTATTCTTAAATCTTCGTATCTTTCCTCATCAGCTGTAAATATATCAGCATCTTTGTACTTGTTTTTTGGCGTATATAGTTTGTAGTTGTCTTTTACATCATGAAAAGCTTTTAAAACCTCACCAGATATTTTCATAATATCACCTCCCTTATTAATTATTATATCCTGCATAATATTCTCTATCATATTGTCTTTCTAAACCTGCTTTTGTGCAAAAATCTCTGACTTTCTTTTGTGCTAACATTACTTTTAATTTATTTTCTTTTGTAGGATCACTCATGTATATTTTTTTTGCGTTTCTTACACTTCGCTCAAATGACCTTTGTTTTTGTGTAGCGTCATAATATGACATTGTCTTATCATCAACTGTTACAGTCCTTGTATTTGCTCTTTGTATTTCTTTTTTTGAATATATATTATCTTCAATATCATAGAAAATTGGTGTAGCATAATGCTGGCAGTTATAATCTTCTAATAAACTTTGATATCTTTTCCATTCTTTACTTTCTACTCTAAACTTTTGACCATTTATTGGTATATGTTCGTGTCTACAATTCGGTGTAATATTTATTTGTACTCCATCACAACCCAATTTTTCTCCAACATCATCATTTATTTCTATTACTGATTGTCTTATTGCATATGATACATTTTGTCTTACTGCACTTTCTATACTTCTGTTTTTTCCATTTGACATTGGTAATGTTACACCTTTTGTTGCTAGTTCATTTGTAACTTGTCTAAATGCTTTTTGAAAATCAGTTAAACCTGTTGTTACTTCCATATACATTTTATCAACTGCATTTACAAAATCTTGTCTTGTACTAAATGCAATTGTTCTTGTGAAATTTTCAAGTTCTTTGTCTGTTATTTTGACCATAGTATTTAAAATTTGTAATTGTGATTTACTTATTTTAAACTTAACACCAGCTTGATTATATAATTCTCTGTAACTTTCTAAATTATCTTTTGTTATTTCTGTAAATAAATCTACTAATTCTTTTTTTCTTTCTTTTGATAAATGTTTTGTTTCTTTTAAAGAATTAATAAATATCTCACGCCCACCTCTTCTTGATAAATTAAGTACTTGTTGTTTAGTATAAGATGAAATATCTCCTGTTTCTTCTAATTTTGTTATAACTTTCTTTACAAGTTCTGTATTTAATTTCTGATACATTTTCACAATGTTGTTTGTATATACCTTATCTTCTAAATATTCAAGTGATAACATTTAACCACCTACTCTGACATATCTTCTTCTGTTATTTCAATATTATCTATGTTGTTTTCACTTTGTATGTCTTGTAATTCCTTCATAGCTTCTTTTTCTGTCATGTTGTATGCCTTCATCAAATATCTTTTGTGTGAAATTAGTCCTGCAGATACATCATTTAATAGTTTTTGTCTTTCTGTTTCATCATCTTGTAAAAATCCATCTACTACTTCAATTTCTATATCTTGATTTTCATCTACATTTGCACCTAGTATTTTTTCACATAATAAAATACTTTTACATACTCCAATTAAATATTCATTTACAACATTTCTGTTTTTTACACCATTATCTACAAAATCTTTTCTACTTAATAAAGCCTCTGTAGCTGTTCTTGTTACATCACCTTTTTCAAAATTGTAATAATGAGTACCATAACCAACTTTAAATGATAAATTATCTAATGCAAATTGAATACCCTCTTTATTATCTCCAACTCTTAAATCTGGATTGTATTCATATATGTATGGATTTTGATTAGTTCCATCGCCCATTATTCCGTCAGTAATTTCCATAAATTGTTGCTTTTGCAAGTCACTAGGATACATTACTTTTGCACGAGTTCTTATAGTTCCATCTTTATCAGTATATTCTTCTGTTTCAATTTTAGTTAGCTTTTTATTAATAACCATTATTTTTTGACCTAATTTAAAATCTAATCCAAAATTGTTATATACTAAATCTAATATTTGTAATTGGTCTTCACTGTCTCCATATAAAGCCATTCCCAATCCATTGTTGTCATCATATATGTTTTCTTTTGGCAATTTGCATATACTAAATAAAGGAACTTTTGATAAAGTGTTATATGTATCTACAACTCCTTCTATATGAATTATTTGCCCATTTTCTTTGTTAAAGAATACATTTGTTACTTGATATCCTTTTTCTTCTAGTTCATGTAATTCTAAATATATCACATTTAATATTTTATTATCTATTTTTCTTCTTTGCTCACTTACAAAAGCGCAATTTATAATTTCATCATCTTCTATTGTTAAAGGTATTATTTGATTACCCTTAATATTTATTGTCTTTATTTTTGTTTTATTTCCTTTTACAACTTTTTCATTGTTTAATTCTGCATTTACTATTCTTGTAACTGTCGCAACTGTTCCAGAATACGCCATGATTTCAATTACTTTTGGTAATTTTTCCAATATTTTAGCTTTTTCTAAATCATCTTGTAGCAATTCATCATTTCTGCTTGCTTTTACATTGAAAGGCTCGCTTGTTATTATGCTAGCCAAATCTTCACATACTCTTTTTGCCATACCTAAAGAATACATAGGGTATTTCTTATTTTCAATAGTTCTTACATCTAGCCAATTACTTTGACCTTTCCATTCGTTAATCCAATTGTTTATTAAACTGTAATAATTAGTGTTAACCGAATACCCTTTTTTGTCTAAATAATCCAATACACAACTTTCCATATTTTACCCTCCTATGAAATTTGATAAATACTTTGCCCAATACGTCCAACTATAACAAAAAGCATCTAAACTATCTATATCACTTGTGAAATCATCAAGCCACTGTTCTTTGTCTGATTTTTCATCATATAGTGCTGTTTGTAATGCTCTTATTACAGTTTCACATTGATTTTTTATAAAACTAATTTTGTCAACGTTTAGCATTATTAATATAAGTCTTATTCTTTCATCAATTTGTATTTTGTTACAATCTCTTACAGGTATATATATATTATTGTTTCTTAATTCTTTTCTTAATGAATTATTTAAAACTTGTTCTGCACTATCAGGAAATATTGCTTCTATTTTACCATATTTTAATTCAATATCTTTTATGAAATTTATAATCCATTTAAATATTTTTGTTGTATCTGTACCTTCTGCATCTATTTTATCACTTTGTAACACTTGTATTTCTTTAAAAGTTCTTGAAATTCTAGTGGCACATATTGTGTGCCCTGACTTGTGTCCTCCCCAGTCTATACCTATTGAAATAAACCCTTCTTTTGTTTTATCTGTAATATATCTGTCTTTGTTATTCGCAATTAATTTAAATATAATACCTTCAGCATTACACCACTCACCTAATATTAATCTGTTATAATATACTGTACCTTCATATTCTTTACACAAATTATCTACAAAATCTTTTGGCAAAAACGGATTGTCAAATATAGTGTAATGTTGTACGTATACATCTAGCCCTTTTTCTTCTATTTTATCTAAAAAATCTTTTTTTAGCCAATGTGTTTCGCTTTCGGGATTTAACGCTCCATCTAAACATGAATAATCTTTGTCTAAAGAGGCTTGTATCATTATAAATACCTCTTTAATCCATTTTGCAATCTCATCACCATAAGCATACTTAATTGAAGTACCTTGTATTTTACTTACTTGACTTATTTTTTCACATCCCAGGCAATATACTTCTTGGCCAAACAAATACGCAATATTTTGACTGTTTATATTTCTAACTAAATCTTTTCCATATATTTCTCTTAAAGGTTGTAATACATTTCTTTCTATTGTACCTTTAGAAACACCAAATATAACATTTAAACCATCTTTATTTTTTCTTTCTAATATTCTTTTTGGTATCATATACAAAATATCTAGATATGTTTTACCACATCTTCTTGCACCTATTTTTAAATTATATCTGTGACTAGCATTTCTAATATATTCTTTTTGTTTTTCACTTATTATCATTTATTAGCCTCATTTTCAATTTTATTTAATAATTCTTCAACTTTAACTAACTGTGTACTTTCTACTTCAATATTATCTTTCATGCCTAAATGTTGTTTTGAAAGCCATATTGCCATTGTAGGATTTTTTTCTGCTTGCTTAAACATGTTTCTCCTTAATGACATTTTACCACCTTCAGAATATTTTTTATATACCCCTTCAAAGTTGTCATCATAAGTGTTTTTACACCATCTTGTCAACGTAATATCACTAACACCCAAAATAGCACATATTTCTTCTTTAGTGCATTGCACAAAGCACATTCCTTCAAATTGACTTTTGTTTATCGTTGATTGTTTCTGTTTAATTTGTCCTTTAGCCATATAATCACCTCTTTACTTATATATTACATATTTTATTTCCTTACTAAAAACATTATAACATTTTCGTTATAATTTGTCAAAAAAAAGAGTAGTTTATTACTACTCTTATTTGTTAATGAAAAAAAGTATAATACAAATAAGTACAAAGGACTATCTTTATAAGATAGGAGGTTGATATATGAAATTTAAAAAAATATTATATACAAAAGAAATAGGGATACATATTACTTATTTGTATTATTTAATAATATTATATCATTTATAAAAAATAATATCAAGTCTTTAAAACATTATACCATTTTTCTTTTAATTTTTCATCTTTATTTTGTGAATATTGCTTATAAATTTTATCTAATTTTTGTGATTTATCTATCATTTTTTTATACAACTCTTTACTATAGTTTTCCATATATTACCTCATAATTATTATAAATACATATCTTTCCAAAATTTATTTTTTATATTTTTTCTAGCTTGTAATTCTTGATAATCATTCTCTTTTATTGTTTTATAGAATTTACATTCATTGCCTATACAATATAAATTGTCTAAAGCCTCACATTTGCCTTTAAATTTATCATATGCAAAACAATCTTTTTTTAAAATATACATTATATCACCTCTATTTATTCCCTAATTGTTTTCCTAAACTTATATTTTCTTCAATTAGACTTAAATTTTTAGATTTTAACTTTAAATTTTCTTCGTATAAATTTTCATTAATTTCTTTTTGAGTATATAAATCATTTTTGATATTTTTGTTTTCTTGTTTTAATTGTAATATACTAACAACTAAAATAGCAATTATAATTATATATAAGAAAATAATTGTTATAAAAATTCTAATACATTTATTCATATTATTTATTCCTCCAATAATTCTTCTAATTCAAATAACAAATTTCCTCCAATTGTATACACGTTACAAGGTTCTATATCTGATATATTTGTTTCATCAAGAAAATATTTGATACCTTGTTCATATTTAATGATTGTAGCAACTCTTTTATTATATTCATTAAAAAGTTCTTGATTTTTTTCTTTTTCTTTTTGGTATCATATACAAAATATCTAGGTATGTTTTACCACATCTTCTAGCACCAACTTTTATGCAATATCGATGGTGTGCATTTCTAATATATTCTTTTTGCTTTTCACTTATTATCATTTATTTATCCTCATTAAAATATTTATTTAATATTTCATTTATAAAATCATTAATACATGCAACTATTTCACAAACATCTTCATTAGTAAATTCTTTGTCATCTTGATTGTGTCCATACATATATAACCAACAATGTGTTAATTCATGTTTTAATGTTCTTTGCTTTTCTGGACTTGTTTTATTTATATAAATAGTATTTTCACTATAACAAGTATATCCATGTGTATAATAACCACTTCTACCTTTATCATATTGCATTTCTTCGTCTGTTATTTCTTTTATTTCCCAAATACTATTATTTATTTTAAATTTCATTTACTTGCTTCCTCCTCTAATAATTCTTGTAAAGGCTTTATTTGTTCTTCATAAGCCATTTTATCAATTTCTTTTAACCCTTTATACTCTTTTATTTTTGCTCTTATTTTATCTTTACTAATAAAATCTAGTCTATAAATTCTTTGTTCTAACTCGTAATATTTTTCAACTCTATTTTCATATGATTTTTTATAATAATTTAACTCTTGTTCTAATTGATTTGTTCTGTCTATATAGTATTGTAAAGCTAGTTTTAAATCATCTACTTTACTTAATAGTGCTTTGTTATATTTTTCTTTACTTGGTAGTGTTTTGTTATATTCTTCACTCATAATTTACCATCTTCCTTTTCATAGCATTTGCAATATGTATCATCTTCACATTTACAACGTGGGTATGGATAATCTGCTACATATGGACTATCCGCAAAACAACATACTTCATTTATAAGCCATTTACACTTATTATAGTCTATTTCATCTACATGTATAGGCTTGTAATCTATATATTTACTCATTGTTATTCCCCTCTGTCAAAATGTTCTTGCATTTTTCCATTTTTCATTCTGACATATTTTGTTATCATGTTTTTGTAATCAATAACAAAGCCTTCTACTTTTCTGTTAACTTTTTCTGTGTATCTTTCATATATAGCGTCTAAGTAGTCTTTATTTGGTGTACAATTTATTCTTTTAACTATTGGTACAATGCCGATACAACTAGGTATCTTTTGACTTATAAATGGGTAAATAAACAAATCATGGTCGTAAAGTATGTTTGTAAGATTCATATCGTCATATATATTGGCTTTTGCAAACATGTAATATCTTTTATCAAATTCATCTATTGTATATTTTATTTTGCCCATACCGAGCCATTCTCCACATAATGCACTATTGTTATTAAGTTCTTTTTGTAATGTATCTTTATTATCTAATATCCATTGGAATAAGCCTTTGTATAACATACCTTTGTTATCTTCTATTTCATTTACGTTAAATATATTATTTCTTTGTGCAAAATACAATTCATCATTTAACTTGAATATAACTAAATTACTACCATCTAATTTTTCAGTTATCTGGAAGTAATTGTTATTGCATTTGACCCTTTTAGTCTTTGGGTATATTTCTTTTTTTATCATATTATTTATTTCTCCTTCAATAAATTCATTTTTAATCTAAATTATCTAAAAAGCCTTTAATTATCAGTTCTTCATTTTCATTTTTTAATATTTTCAAATTATTTGATTTTGATATTTCTTCTATTTTACAAAGAGCTTTGTATCTCTTTTTTATTTTTCTTAACTTTCGTTTTGTTTTTATTATTTCATCAAGTAATCTAGTAAACTCAATCATTGTTTATTCCTCCTATTAATTTTTAGCTTTAAAGTTATAAATCGGTTTTATAATCTTTACTATTTCTACTGTATCTTGTATATTATCTATTATTTCTTGCATAGGCTTATATACAAATGGTGCTTCATCGATTGTTTCTTCTACTACACTTGTACTATATACACCTTGCATACTTTCTTTAAATTCTTCTAAATTAAATGTTTCTTTAGCTTTCATTCTTGACATTATCCTACCTGCTCCATGAGGTGCAGAATTATTCCAATCTCCATTGCCTTTTCCTCTTGCTATAATTGAACCATCTCTCATATTTATTGGTATTAATACAATTTCATTTTTATTTGCTCTTATAGCACCTTTACGCACAATATTATCATCAAATGATATATAATTATGTATTGTTTCAAAAAAAGCTAAACTTTTGCTAATATTTATTTCTTTTTCTTTATTTATATTTTGCTCTTTTATATTAACTAATGTAAAACCAGATTTGCCAAATAACATAGTTAAAATACTACTAGCAATCGTTTTTCTATTTAAACTTGCATATTCTTGGCATATTTTCATATCATGTAAATACATTTCTCTGTATTTGCCTTGTAAGTAACATAGTTCTTTTGGTAGTTTAGGTTTATTATTTTTGTATTCTTTTTCAAGTTCTTTTAAGGTTTTTTGTATTTCTAATTTTCTGCCTTGCTCTTTATATGTTCTTATAATGTATTCTTTCTTTTCAAACATTTCTTCTTTGCCAGAGCATAACTCAATAGCTAAATTTTGGTAATATTCAGCTACTTGTTTACCCATATTTCTACTACCTGTATGAATGACTAAATATTTATTTTCATCAACATCTATATCTAATTCTATAAAGTGATTTCCACCACCTAAAGTTCCTATTGCTCTATTAAATTTCTTTGTTTCTTTTAATTCTCTTAAGCAATATAACTCATTTATACTATCAAATTTTTCAATATTAAGTTCTCTTATATTTCTGCCTGCTGGTATATAATCATTCACTATTTTATCAAATTTTTCTAAATCTATGTCAACTTTACCAAGCTCAACACATAACATACCACAACCAATATCAACCCCAACAATGTTCGGTATTACTTTTTCTCCTAAATCTGCTGTAAAACCTATAACACAACCTTTACCTGCATGCACATCTGGCATTATTCTAACTTTACAATTTTTAAAAGGCTCTTGTTGTAGTAATAAATCTATTTGTTGTGTCGCTTGTTCTTCTATATTACTAGTAAATATTTTTAAATCACTCATATTATTTATTCCTCCTTTAATAGTTCTTGTATATTATTTATATCAATCACTTCAATATTTCCATATTCTTTAGTATTCACTTCAAATGCATCCTTATTTATCAAATCTCTTATTTTATCTTTACTGACAAGTTCTCTTTCATCTATTGTTTCAATCCTATATTTTTGCATTTGATTAATTACTTTCAACTCTTCTATTTCTTTTTCTAAATTTTGTATATATGTAAATATTATTGCACTATTTAAATTTTCCATTATAAACTTTGAAGCTTCTTCTTTTGCAATTTTTCTTAATTCTTCTACACTCATTTTATCACTCCTTATATGTACATTTACCATCTATATATTTTATGCAATTTTTATTACATTCCATCATTTCTCTATCATATATTTGTATATTACCTATTTCTTGCATATCTTCGTTATAATTTATTATTGTTTTTTGTATTGTTCTTTTTTCTATATAAGGACACATTTTACTCATTCCAACCAAGCTCCCTTACCTTTTCGTTTATTGCTCGTAGTTCTTGTATATTTATTGCACCTCTGCTTTTGTCAAAACCTTTAGCACCATTATAAAATTCTATAATTATGCAATTATCATTTGAATATCTTATTACATCTTTATTTTCTATAAATTTTTCATATCCTAACTTTTTAAGCATCTCATCTGCTTTACTCATAATTTATCATCTACTTTCTCTACTAAATCAGCTTTTATTAAGTCGTATAATGTATCTAAACTTTTTTTATCTCCTATTTCAATATCTTGTTGCATATCCATATTATTAAAGTAATACTCAATAGTTTTATTGTTATTATCATAATTATCGTTTATTAAAATTCCATATTCAACATTATTAGTTTTTTGCAGTTTTTCATAAATAGGATATCCATCACAATTATTGCTATAAGTATTAAACTCAAACTTTTCTAATTCTTTCAAATCTACATTCTTTTTTATGCGAAGTGCCATATAAAACCACCTCCAGTTTTCCTTTTACCATTAGCACTATAATTTATACTTGTAATAGTTATTCCTGTATCTCTACTAGCTTCACTTATACTATTGTATTTTCTTATAAAATTATTTTGTTTGTCATATTGAACTACTTTCTTTTTAGTGATTTCATTTGCTTTCTTGTAGCCACCATTTTTTAAAAACACTTTATTAGCTTTCATTTTTAAACTATTGAGTTTAGCCATATTGTCAAACCTATGATTTTTTACAGCATGTACCATATTCTGTTTATGAGTACACCACTCAAGATTTTCAACGTTGTTGTTAGTTCTATTACTGTCAATATGATTAACACAAGGATAATTATTAGGATTGTCTATAAACGCTTCTGCTACAAGTCTATGCACACTAAACATTTTCTTATATTTATCTTTTTGTAGTATTACTTTACAATAACCATATTTATTAATAGTTTGTTTTAAATATTTCTTTTTTCTTTTGCTATAAATATTGCCATTAGTGTCTATTGTGTAATCTTCAAATCCGTTTAATATCTTTTATTTTAAGCATTATTTACACCTCTTTCTAAAATAATCTATTACTTCATCATTATTAGCAAACCCCCATTCATTTTTTATATAATTTGCCATTTCTTGTATTATTTTTTCATCTTGTTTATAAGCTTTTAATAGTTTTTTTATATCTTCCATTTTCTATTCCTCCATCCATCCGTAATTCTTTACATTTTTCATTTATTGCTTTTATTTCTTGTATATTTATAAAATCAATTTCTTCTTGTTTAGAACAACCAAACCATTTAAAACTTTTATAAAAAATTATTTCATTGTTGCCACAATAATAATTAATTTCTCTTAAACCTTCTTGTTTTTTATACCCTAACTCTTCAAACATCTTATCAGCTTTACTCATAATTCATCATCTTCTTTCTCAAAAAATTCACAATCTTTTTTACTCTTACACATATTACTTTTTGGATAATCTGCTACACATGGACTATCTGCATTGCAACATACTTCGTTATAAAGCCATTTACACTTATTATAGTCTATTTCATCTACATGTATAGGCTTGTAATCTATATATTTACTCATTTTTAATCTCCTAATCACTCATACAATTTGTTTCTTTAGCACTAATCATCTTCTACCGCTCCTTTTTCAACAAATTTACCATCTTCTAAAGAATAGTAAGTATCTTCTTTTATTTTTTTACCATCTACTACTACTGTTTTTATTTCTTTAACTTCATATTCCATTTCATCGTCATTGAATATCCATTCAGCAAGTACAAGCCATGTGCCTTTTTTACCTGATGATTTTCCTTTAATCCCTAAATTACTAGATATACCTTTTATTCCTAAATTCTTTGATATTGAATACTTTCCTGTATTACTTGCTATTGAATTATCTCCAGTATTACTTGCTATTGAATTATTTCCAGTATTACTTGCTACTGAATAATCTCCAGTATTACTTGCTACTGAATAATCTCCAGTATTACTTGATACCGAACTATCTCCAGTATTACTTGCTACTGAATAAGCAATTCTTTTATTTGCACCTTCTTTACCTTTTTTGCAATGTTTAAATATAAAATCAGTAGCCATTTTTGCCATAGTTTGAAAATCTATTTTTGCACCTATTTTTATTTCATTAGTTGCTATTTTTGTATCATCTGTATCTCTTACAATATCTCCTAAAGCCTCTACTTTATGATATACACTCGTGTCAGGGCTATAATATATTAAACAATCTATCGGATTTTCACAAAAGTGATATCCTCTATCGCAACATTTTGGTTTCTCTTCCATTTTATAGGTTTTTCCCTCTTCATATTGCATACCTTTGCAAGTCATATCTTTATTAAATCCTTTTACTCCTATTATTTTATCTTCCATTTTACACCTCATTAATCACTCATACAATTTAAATCTTTGTTTTTTTCATTATTCATTCTTTTTTCTTGTCTTTCTAATTTATATTCAATACCAGCTTTTATCTTTTCAACTGATAAGCCTTTTATAATTGCTAATTGTATTAATACAACAAGTGCATCTGAATACTCAAGTGTCATATCTGTTTCATTGTAATTACCTTCTAAATCTTTTTCTATTTCCTCAATTAATTCTTGTAATTCTTCAATAACTTTCCTTTTTTGATGTTCCTCCCCATAATGTTCTATGATTTTATAAATTATTTTAACATACCTATCACTTAACATATAACTACCCCCATTGATTTTTCTTTTTATAATTATCTTTTTCAAACCTCATCTATATCTAAAATAACTTTATTTTCATTATTTATTCTCCTTTTTTCTTATTCTTATAATATCTTAATTGTGCTTGTAATAATTCTATTTTTTTATGTTCTTCATAATATGCTTTTCTATAATCTTTTCTGTCTTTGATTTCTTTTTTTATCTTTTCTTGCAATTCTTCTAATTCACTAATGCTCATTTTACTTATATTAATTTTCATTATTTATCTCCTTTTCTTCCATTCTGTACTTATATAAACTATATTTTCTTTTTTCTTAATACCATAATTATATATTCTTTCTAATTCTTGTAGCGCACTTTCCATATCTACTATTCCATTCATGCTATTACTAAAATTTAAAATTTGTTTTTTTAATCTTGCCATATCTACCAAATTATTTTTGTAACAAAATATTATTGCATTACATATTGACACTTTTTTTCCTTTTATTTTTTTTATTTCATCTATTAATGTATTCAAATAATCTAGCATTTCCGTTGCTTTATAATATTCTTCTTCTGTACATTCAAACTTTCCTTCAATTATATTTTTGTTATATCCTCCTTCACTATGTGAACCTATTAAAGCATATACTATTGTTGTCAAATTTATTGATTTATAAACATCATTTAAAGACATTAATCTTGCATAAGATCCATTGCCCTTTATGGCATGATATTTGATATAATCTGTCGTTAACCAACTTGTTCTAATTGAATTCATTATTTGACAATCCGTATCATTTAACCCAGGAATAACCATATAATAAATAGGCAAATTATTTTGTTTAGCATAATAATATCTATGTTGTCCTTCTATTATTTCATAATTTTCATTAACTATTATAGGCGTTATTAACCAGCCATTTTCTTTTACCGATTTATCAATTTTATTAATATTATTTTGATTTATGTCTCTATTCCATTCTTTTTTTATAAATTTATCATAATTTTTTGTTTCATATATTTTACCAATTTCTTTTTCTTCACTCATTATTCTACCTCCATATTATTATATTTTTTATAAAATTTTAAATTTATAATTAAACTTTTTAAAAATATTATTCTTTTAGCCATACTTACACCTCAAATTTATTTTTTAATTTTTTTAAACTAGTATAATGTAACTTTCTGTAACATACTTCTTCTATTATTTTGCAAGTATTATAATTGCAATTCCATCTGATAGGTGATCCAAAATATTCTATTCCAAATTTGCATTTTTTTATTAATTCGTTTTGTTGCTCTTTTGATAACTTACAATGTATTTCATATTCTAATATCTGATCAGCATAATCAAGTATATTTTTGTATTTTTCAAGCCATTTAAATGATGGATTTTTTTTAAATATTGGAGTTCCATATCTCACAATTTCTTTGCCACAAAAAGGGCAATATTTTATTTGCTTAACACGACCCGAGTATTCCATCAAATCTATACTTTTCATACATTGAGAACACTCATGATATTCATATTGTGTACCACTAAACACTGGATTATATATTACTGTTTCCTGCATAAATTATACCTCATCTATATCTAAAATAACTTTATTTTCTTTTTCATAATCAAACTCATCTGTAAAACCTACAACATAATTTCTATTATCATTTTTCATTTTCCCACATTTTACTAAAGTATCTAATATAAACTTTTTAGCAAAAGAAATATTATCTAAATCACGCTTTTTATTGCTTTCTATCCATGTGAATTTTATTCTAATTGGATTTTTAAATGTTGGAAGTTTGTTAATAAACAAAGCTAAATCATTTTCAACATTCTTTTTCATATTCGCTCCTGCAAATTTATTTTCTCTACAAACTCTTATATAATCATTTAAGCTTGGAAGTTTCAACGGTATTTCTAATCTATATTTCATATATACCACCCCATTTATCATATATTAAACTTTTTCTATCAATATCTTTATATAAATTATATAAATAATTCATGCAATATTGATTTATTTCTTGTCTTTTTTTTGTATTGTTTCCATTATCTAAATCATTGTGACACTTGGTACACAATAACACTCCATTTTCTTTACACCCTTTACCACCGTGAGACCTGTTTACAAAAATATGTGCTATTGCTAAACCAAATCTTCCACCACAATATATACATCTTTTTTTATCTCTATTATAAATTAAACTTCTTGTTTTAGCATCAAATTCACACCAATTACTTCTTTTACTCATTTAGAATTGCCCCACTCTCTTTGTAATTGCGCATCCAAACACCTTAATTTTAATTTTAAATAATTTATAGTTTCTCTTGCACTATTTCTCATACCTTCAGCTATATCTCTATTATATCTTAAATCAGCAATTTTCTTTTCACCTCTAGCAATATCAGCTAGATGAGTTACAGCCTGACCTTGAGCTCTTAATTCAACCAATCTTTTAGAAAGTTCCATTCTATATGCTCTTTCTCTTTCTGCATATTCTAAATCATATTTTCTAGCTGTACTTATGCTTAATTCTAATTGTTTATATAACTGTCCTATTTCTTGCAATAAATCCATATTTTATTTTTCTCCTTCAATTTGATTTATATCAAAATTACTACAAAGTTTTTTAACCATATCTTTGTAATCATCAGGCAAAAGCATATTTTCTTTTTTTTCTTTTTGATAATTTTCTGCATATTTTAAAAATCGTGGTTGTATATTATTTATAACTTCTTGCTTTTCCATCACGCCATAACTTCTTAAATTATCTACATCTCCAAAGAACCTTTTACATATATCAGAATAATTATCAAATTCTTCTTTTTTCATGTAAAGAGAGTTACTCATCATTTTAAGTACTTCTTGCCAATAATCTATATTATTTTCTTGTTTTGTAGTTATTTTTAATATTTCTTTTTTTACATCTGCAATAGTTGGAGGAAATTCAAAATGAGTTATTAATCTTTTAACTGCAATAGTAAGTATTCTTATATCTGTATCGCTAAACATTTCTTGCCATAACGAAATAGTTTCCTCAGCCTCAGTTTTTTTCATTTCTTTATAAAATTTTGGATATGCCGTTTTTAATATACCTAATATTGCAATTACATTATCTCTTGTCATTACATTTTCCCTTCTTCCCTTAAAATATCAAAAAATATATTACCTGTACTATTATTATTAGTCTTTTTTTGTTTATCTCTTCTTGCCCATGTTCTAATTGTTGCTAAATAATCTTTATATTTTTTTCCAGTACTCTGTACATAATCATCTACATTTTGTATTCTTTTCTCGTAATCATCAGGAAATTCTTTTTTTAATTTTTCATATTGTTCATCTGTAAAAAGTACATTTCCATAATCTCCATATTTGTGTCTTTCTTTTTTTATATTTTTTTCTTTCTTATTATCTATATTATTATTTATATTATTATTATATATATTATTATATATATTATTATCCTTTAACTTTTGTTGTATAGGGTCTTTAACTTTTGTTAAATACCCCTCTTTAACTTTTGTTAAATAGGGTATTTCAGTTTTGTTAAATAGGGTATTATCATTTTGTTTTATAGGGTCTTTACAAATGTTTAATACCCTGCTTAATATTTGTTTACTACCTTCTTTATATACAATTTTGCTTGTTATATATCCTTTTTCAATTAAACTTTTTAATATTAAACTTACTCTAGTTTTAGATATATCAAAAAAATCAGCAAAATATTGATTGGTAGCAAAGCAACCTTTTTCATTATCTAAACTATCTATTTCAACTAACATTACTTTTTCTTGTAAAGTTAAATTTTTAGATAACCATATTTCTTTTGGTATCCATATACCTTTAAAATCTCTTTCATTTTCCACAATATCACCTTTTTATTTATTCATTTTATCAAATTCTTCAGCATATTTATCACACATCTCTTTAACTTCTTGTGCAAAATTTTTCCCTTTACATTTTAAAACAAATAATGTTTTTCTGTATTTTTCATCATCAATATTTTTTATATTTGCTATTGCCATATTTGCACCACCTTTCTTATATTTCTAATATTATTATATATTAAAATAAAACAATATGCAATAGTTTTATTAAAATTTGTTTAAATTTATTGCATATTGTTTAAAATGCTAAAATGGAAGTCCTTCATCTTCATCTAAAGTAACGAATTGACCATCTTCGTTATATATTTCAAAGTCAAATACTCTAATATATGGAATAGTATTTTTTTCTTTTATATAAAAATCTAAAATAGCATTTTTTAATATAATTTTTGTTTTATTATCTAATTCCACATCTTTATTGAAAACGGCTGTCATATACCCGTTTATATAATTACCTTCCATATTTTTTTTGCTTAATCCTATTCTGTAATATGTTTTATCATTATTTACATTTTTAAAAACATATACAGGAATATCATCTCCATTTTTGTTTGTGTTTTTTATTTGCATTTTATTTTCCTCCTTTAAATTCATTTATTATTTCTACATATTGACTTTTCATAAGGTCACTTGTATTTTCTATATCATATTTTTTTGACAAATATTCGATTATTATGTCATCACTACCTAATTTCTTCAATAACGCCTTATAAATCGATTTTGCTTGTTGGTCGGATACTTTTTCATCTTTTACATTTTCTTGTCTTATTTGCCCGTTTTTGCTCCAATTAAAACACTCTATTCCTAAAGTTGTATTTGCTATTTTTAATTCTACTATTTTTTTATTTTCAATTACTAAATGTGTTACTTCAAATTTATCATAACATTTTCCATCTTTGATATTACATTTTGCACTAGGTATCCATATAAAAGGACTTGTATAAAGTTCTCTACCTATACCCCAATTTACGCAACTTCTTTTAACATTTTATTCAACATAGTTCGTTAATCTATGCCCGTTCTCTTATGAACTGCTTATATTTTCATATAAGATTAGACTATATCTTATAGCTTTAGCTATCCTACCACTTCCATTCACTTGAATGTACTCTACTCACTTATACTTTATCAGTATGTTTTCGATAGTCGTTGAAGTTTCCTATTAATAGGCTTACCTGCTGATTGCCCATTGTTACATACTTAATATTGTTACACTTTGGTAATTAAGTCTTTAGGGGTTTCCAGCAATTCAATAGGTTTTACATTCGCTTAATAACTTGATAACCTTTGGTAAAGGTTATGCAATGTTTTTGGTTAACGAATCACTTGCAATTCCTTTTTCTTTTTCTGTATTACTTTCTGTTCCTGTATCTTCTTTTGATATCCACTCTTTTTTCTCATAATCCCAAATGCTTACAATACAGTTTGCATTTTCTCTAGTATAACTTTTTTTCCAATTCATAGCACCAATTGTTTCATCTAATATATTCATATCACATCTTGCATCTTTGTATAATAATAAAGTTAATCCATTTTGCTTTAACATACCTATTCTGCATTCAACTTCATCTGCAGTTAAGTCTCTAAACATATAATTCATTATAATTGTCCCCTTTCATATTCTCTATTCAAATAATATTCTTCTTCATCACATTGTTTATTATATTGTTCTCTAAATTCTTCACTTGCTTGTCTTAATTCATCAATTGCCATTTCTAAACTACTTTTTACTTCCTTATATTCTTTAACATTTTCTAATTCTCTAATAATATCTAAAATACTTTCTTCTGTTTCATCTGCTATACTTACTAATTCATCTACATCTAAATTTAAATACATTATTCATCATCTCCTATCTTAATTGAAATTGATGTAACTTTATCATTTTGTATAAAATAATCTAAATGTGTTTTTAAATTTTCTAAATCTGCTAAATTACAATATGAGCTGTTATTATCAATTTGTATTATATAATTTTTATTTGTTTTTTCAATTTTAATTTCCATTTTTACTCCCCCCTTAACAATTCTTTAATTTTTTCTTCATAAAATCTATTAAAACTAAGCCCTTTTTCTTTTATTATTCTTTTTGCTTCTTCATACTTTTCTTTAGGTAATCTGTTTTTATAAAATGAAACAGTTACTTTATAAACATTATCTTTTTCCCATTTTCTAATTGATTTTATTTGTGCTTTTGATGTTTTATTTGACATTTTATCCTCCTTATTTTTTACTATTTATATTTATTTCTCTTTGTGCTTGTGCATTTTTTATCATATCTTTGTTATCTTTTGTTTCTCCATCTCCTAACTTACTCATAATTATTATTGCCCCTACTATAAATAACAACACTAATATTTTTTTCATTTTTCATACCCCCTTTTTTTAATTACAACTTTATTATAACACACATGTTATAATAAGTCAAGCGTTATATTAAAAAAATATAAAAATTTTTAAAAACTTTTATTTTTTCTTGAAAATATACTTGATATATAGATATAAATGTGTTATAATAATATTAACAAATAAATATTAATTATTGCATTTTTGTCTCATCATGTGATAATATTTTAATAGGTATTTACAGAGTAATCTGTTTATATAATATAGTATTGTTTATTAATTAAGATGAGACGAAACAATACTATTTTTTTATGTCTAAGAGCCTAGAGTTCATTTTTAAAATGAGTTTTGTGTTCTTTTTGCAATGACTGTTTTCTTTGCTCTAGTTACAGTATAATATAAACTAGGAAGTTTGACATAGCTCATGCAGTAGAATATGTTCGGTATAATTTTAGTAGCGTTAGATTATACCGTTAATCGGGTAAATATGTCCGATAAACAAATTATATTGGAGGGACTATGTTTGAAATAGAACGAAATTTTTATTTATATAATAAAATATAGGGTGTAACAGTTTAATACTCTAGGAGTAGTTAAAGAGGAATACTGTTGCTAGCTACCGAAAACGACGAAGTATGAAAACTCAGCGTATTGTTTTTTTGAAAGAGTTATTCTTTTTTCTTTTTAGTCAAGGGGATAACTCTACTTAAAAATAATCAAATCTAGCGTATTATAATAAATTAAAGTTTAATGCATATAAAAAAACACAGTGCATTTCTACACCGTGTAAAAAATAAAAGGCAAGACCATAAAAAGTCCTACCTTTAAAAAATCAAAATGTACTAGGCAAGTACACATGAATTATATCACAACACTTTATATTTTACAATATATTCTTATTGCAAAATCTATCTTATCTAATTTTTCTGTTATTCTATTTGTTTCGATGTCTAGTAACTGGCTTATTTCTTCAAAAGTTCTATTTTCTTTAAATTTGTATTTATATAACATATATGTTAAGTTATCAGCATTTTTTAATTTATTTTCAAAACTAATTAATTCATCGCTAAATTCATTATATTTTATAAAATCCATAACATCTTGATATTTACTTACATTTTTCCACATATAAACATCTGTGACATCTGCCTTCCCACTTGATATCAATGCAGTAAATGTTGTAAATAATATTATAGCCAACAGATCTAAATTAGTTAATACAAATAAACTTGTAAACACTAAACTACTCCAAATACAACATCTGTACCATTTATTATAATGTTTAGGATTTCCATATATTAATCTTGATACAAAGAACACTAACATTATTAATATGATATAACTTGTTTGTAATTGTAGCATTTTACCTATCATAAAAATTAAAATAGTTTCTGCAATGTTAAATAATAACCCAAATATAAATTTTTTTGTTTTCATATATACCTACCTACTTTCTTAATTGATTTTTTATTCTCCTTCTTCTGGACTGTAAAACCAAAACCAACTTGGCAACATGATAATCACCTCACTTTCCTACAACAAAATGAGCATAAATCATACCTAAATTGATAATGTAAAACATTAGATTGAATACAATCACAGTTATATTTCTTACTGTTAAACTTCTGATCTTTTGTTTTTTCTTTCTATTCCATAAACTATTAAATTTAATATACCATTTGTTTAATTTATTTTTTAATAAAAACAAAATCACAAAAAGTAAAATTCTTTGTATTATATAAGCAACTATATAATTGTTTAAAAAATTCATTATACTAACATATACTATAAAACTTATTGCAATTAAAATAATTGATGACAAAGTAAAAACAAATATATCAGTTATAAGTGCTTTTTCTTTATATAACATTTTTAAAATTACAAAAGTCATAAATGTATATATTATTTGAAACCATATATTATATGGAAATACTAACATAAGTATTGCATATTGAATAAACATCAATAAACAAAACAATATTCTTTTTGTTTTTATGTTTTTAGTAAATATCATAAACAAACTAAAATATAATGTTTCAGGAATAGCACACAAAATTATATTTATTAAGTTGCTTGCCACAGTACACCTCCCTTTGATTTTTATAATTATATTATAACATTTTTTTGCAATATTTACAATTATATAATAATTTTTTGCCCTGGATAGATTTTATTAGGGTCTGCTATTCCATTTTTTCTTGCTAGTTCTTGGTATGTTGTTCCATACTTTTTAGCAATTCCACTTAATGTATCACCACTTTTTACAACATAAACTTGATTATTGTTGCCACTTCCATTTATTTTTATTTGCTGTCCTACATAAATTTTGTTAGGGTCTGCTATTCCATTTATTTGAGCTAAATGTTGGTATGTAGTTCCATATTTACTTGCAATTCCACTTAAAGTATCACCTTTTTGTACTGTGTATATTGTTTCATTTGTTGTAGGTTGAGGTGCTGGCTGTGGATTATTACTAGGTTTTATTGTTATACCTTTTATTATTTGTGGATAATCTTTGTATGCATAATTCATATCTACTCTTGTACCTATTCCTTGTACACTTCCATTGTCGGTATATTGCCACATTCCATAAGGTTTACTATATGTACATTGACTTGACCATTGAGCAACCCATTTATCAAATCTATCAAGTTTAGGACTGTTTAATCTATTGTTAAGCCAATCTAAATTTGCATATATTATTGCATAAAATCCTGCTTCTTCAACTTTTTTACAGAAATATTCGCATATATCTACATACATTTCATTGCTTGGATTTCCATTTCTTCTTTTCCAACCGTCAGCATCTTCCATATCTATTGCAAGAGGGTAACTTGTATTACATCTTTTTGCAAGCTCTATAAAATTATTTACTTCTACTTCAGCTTGTTGTAAATTTGTAGCATAACTATAATGATAAAGTCCATAAGGTATTCCTGCACTTTCACAACCATTTACATATTCTTCAAATCTTGTGTCTTTATTAAAAAAGCCCCATGATGATCTTATCATTACAAAATCTATACCACTATTTTTTACTCTGTTAAAATCTATACTTCCATTATGATTACTTATATCAATTCCTTTAAACATAAAAATCACTCCTTTTATACCTTTAAAACGCCCTAGAATTTAAAATAAGACATTTTTATAAAGAGGGGGTATAATTATTATACCCCTTTATTGTTTTTTTTGTTATAATCAATTGTAGAAATTCCTAGTATTACTCCTAGAAAAGTATCAACTGCTGTTATTGTACCAACAATTTGCTCACCATAAGGAAAGCCCCATATTCCAGCCAATGCAAAATATAATGTACCAATTGCAGGAAGTACAATTTGACAAATAAATTTTAACACATCATATACTTTATTACTCATACTATCACCTCTTTTCTAAAACAGTTATGCGTGTCTCATGGTCGTTTAATTTTTCTTCATGTTCTTTTATATCATTTTGATTTTTAGCCATATTTTTATCTAATGTATCAATAGTAGTGTTTAATTTTGTTATACTACTATTTAATTTTATTATTGGTGTCATAATTCCAATTAAAGTAGCTATAAAACCTAATAACACCATAATTGTTTCATTTTCCATTTTTTAACCACCTCTTATTTTTTGTTATTAATTTATATTTAATATTCATTGTTTAATAAAATTAATATACTTACTTCTAATCAAATATCTTTCCAATTAATTTTCTTCATATTCAACCCCTTCTTCTATTGGTATATTTGTTTCTATTTCTTTGTAATTGTTTTCACTATCTTCTTTTCCTAAATATATTACTTCTGCTCTCATTGTTTCAGTTTCTTTATCTGTTAAAATCATACCTTGACTAGGTCTTAATTCTT
>Ga0326511_10000457_pt1 | contig 35793 bp, 23 predicted proteins | sample 0_2496_0518_D_FD_203701 | JGI IMG/M metagenome (GOLD analysis project Ga0326511, IMG submission 203701) | Bovine rumen microbial communities from UC Davis, California, United States - 0_2496_0518 | ecosystem: Host-associated > Mammals > Digestive system > Stomach > Rumen | place: USA...
TAATCGTACTATTAATCACATGATGCTGGTTGCATCAGGCACCTTCGTTGCCGTTGATTTTGGTGATGCGGCAATTCGAAGTGCTATTCTATGTGGTGGAAGCTGGGAGAAATTCGCAGCAGAAATGTTACTCAGAATTAATTATCCGGGAATAGGACGTTTCGTCGTTGCATTGGGCGTGGAGGGTCATATGGAATTTCGCCTCAGTAAAAAACGCACAGAAAGAATGGCGATAGTGACAGAACTACTACAAGCTCAGAGTATTAAGGTATTCAATACTCAAAAGCAAATGTGGACAGCTGCAGACCAAGCAGAAACAACTATCGAAAATCTATATAATGAAGCAGAGAAATCTTATTCATTAATTGTTAAATGTCTTGGGAACAATAATGATGATTACAACAGAATTGAGAGTTTTGAACAAGGTATTGTAAAAAACAATCCTTGGATTATTGATCTTTTAAAATAGAAAAGATGGATACAACTAATGAAATAAAACAGCACAAGGTGATTAATGAAGTTGAGCCGACTGTACAAACAGAGGTTTTAGACGAAAAGGAACTTGAAAAAAGAGCAATAGATACGATTGTCGCTCTTGTCGATCAAGCAAAGGCTATCTCTGCAGAGAATAGATCTGCTGAGGATACTACACTTTATGAAGATGTCGATGATCCTAAAACTTATTTAGATAAGATTGATGGACATGAATCCAAAGCAAGAGAAAAATATGCCAGACTTAAGGAAATGAAGAAAGCTCATTTCTGGACGATTGGGCGAAATAAAGCTAAAGTAGAACAAACACAGAAAGTCATAGATGACATAATTGAAGCCGTTAACAATAATGCAAACGCGACAAAAGCATTATTTAACAATCAAGTTAAACTGGCAATATTTTCCAAAAAACTTTACGCAATTGGTATTATGGGAATTGCAGCCAACAGAATAGTTGTTCGCGAAATTAAGAAAAGATTAGAGCATGCTAGTCAGGAGGAATTGGATGATTTAGCAAGACGTGAGCTTGAATCCGTGGTTCACGAGTTACAACAACAACAAAAATTAGAAAGGAAAGTAGATGATAATTATCAAGACGTATTAAAGAGATTAGAATCGGCTAATGCTAGGGTAAAAGGTAATAGGGACTATTCTGAAAAGAAATTTGAGGAGATAAATCAACAATCAAAAGAAATAAGGAATCAGTTGTTGTCTGTTTCAAAGGATTTGGAACAGCAATACCGAATCTTAGTAGATAAGCAAGAAAAGAATTATACCGTTTTTCGTTCAGATATGCAGAATCTCCTAAGCATTAAAGGGGAAGAAATAGAAAAGGAGCTGAAGCGAATGAAAGAAAGTCAAGAATGGTTCAAGAAAGACATCAATAAAACGTTGGACGAAAAATTACAAGGACTTGCGGACTTGCACAAACAGTTTATAATGGATCAAGCGTCCATAACAGACAAGATTGAAAGGCAGGTTAAGAGCTATAAAATTGTTGCCATTATTGCAGGAGCAATCTCTATCGCCTCTGTTGTTGTCGCGATATTTGCTTAACTGATTTTTCGCCATGCTAAAAATAAAGATGCCAATCTTCGATTAACAGGAAGTGTTGAATTAGCTCGGATCTTAAAGGTCAAAGAATCAGAAATTTTGCAAAATATTTCGGAACTTGATGTATAAATGAAAAGTTGAAGCGTATGTCGAAACTGAAGAAATGCCTGTATCTGATTAACCTGTCGTGAGCGAGCGGGCTTTGAGTATTATCCAGCCTTATATCGAAGAAGATGAGATAGAGATTCTCCCAATTAAAGTGGAAGAAGAGCCTTTTTACATTCTACATCTCTTAAAAGTTTATGACGTGTTAAATACTCGAAAATCTGACATACAATACTTTAAAAGCGGTCGAGTGAAAAATGTGGGAAAGTATTCATTCCGGCCTGCTGTGAAAAATGCGCCATATTTGTTTCATATCTCCACACTTCAAACCTTTGTCTTTGCCAAGGAAGAACTGGTTAAGGCAATTAATCAGTCTCAACTAACGGGTGCAGACTTCGAAGAATGTCCAATAGCTCACAGTTTGTTCTTCTGACTATCTGTCATATCAAATGCCTTCACCTCATAAACCTGCTGTATTGAATCATGGTGCCAAATCTGCTGATCATTCGAAGTAATTGATTCGCTCGACCTGTGCTTGCTTTCATAAATAAAGAACTTAGCAAATTAAAAGAAGTGTTTTATGGTTGTTGATATGAAAATTGATATACTACTTGGGGTGAAAACGTAAAAAAACTCCCCAAATATTTGGAACTTATCAAAATATTGCTTATCTTTGCATCAGAAAATAACAGGGCTTCAGAATACCGCGTCGGATTGCAGATCCGGAGGGAAGGGTTCAGAGGTCCTGTTTCTCGATAATATAGGGGTAATCGTCTGAAACGCTATGCACCAAGCACTCTCCCCAAATGGTCTCACTGACTATAATCCAACTGGCCTCTTCCGCAATAGTCGTTTTGAAAATGTGACCATTCCTTATATAGTCACGTCCTTTGGGGTCGGGCTTCGCTCCCAGTTATTCAGAAATCAAAAGTAGTTCTGGTAGTTGCAGCAGTGCCTCGTTCTTCTCTGCATAATGTTTGTGGGGCTGATTCAACCACTCTTTGATACCTGATACATTTATATAGATGTCATGTGGAAAGTATGGATGATACAACGACCTTTCCAGCAGGATGCGTTTTGCCTCATCTCTTATTTCCTTTCTGCGTTGCCTTACTGCTGGTTGTATTTCCATCGTCATTCAGACATAATACGTAAACTGTTTGCAAAGATAGTGCTTTTCCATGAAACAGCCAAAGTTTCAAGATTATTTCTTTGACTCAGACACAAAATGTCAGCCTCTCTTTCTATCTTTGCAGCCAGAAAAACAAAGCAAAGGATAGATGACAATGAGTAAACTTCCACACCCTAATAAAACGTCGATTAGCCAGTTCTTATGGTTTCAATTCATTCAACCTGGAAATATCCATGAATTACCAAGTTCAACAAATTGGATGAAGCTTTGGAGATACATTACATTAGAACTCAAACAGTCTAGCGTCTGGTTTATACCTAATTTCAGTAGCGATGCGTTTTCAAAAGTACTAAAAAAGAGACGGTCAAGGGGTGATCTCGAGAGGATAAGAAAAGGTGACTACCGTTTTTGTGATTTTAATGCAGGTAACATTCAATCGATAGCAGCAACAGTCATTATGGATTTGGAAAAGTTCAAGAAGGATTGGCTGATTATTAAATGTGACTATGATTTTGTTGAGAAGAATCGAGAGCAGTTACGGAGAATTGCCAATGAACTAAATACAAGAGTGGTCTTGATATGCAAATAAAAAGTTGTTAAGTATGAAAAAGATGAACAGGATTCTTTGTGTTTATTGAAATAATCACTATCTTTGCCACAAAATTGAATGCTTATGTCAAAACTTAAGAAATGCCTGTATCTGATTAACCTGTTGGAGCGCAAGGGTGCTCTGACGCTGAAGGAGATAAACGACTACTACCAGTATTCGTCACTCTATGAGGGTGAGGAGATACAGCCGCGCACATTCCTGAGATACCGGGAATATATTGAGGAGACATTCCCTTGCTTTATTGAGTTCAATCAACGGACGGGCAAGTATGAGCTGCACCGTCATCAGGCTCTTTATGGCGAGGATGACTCGCTCTATGACTACCTGCTGTCAGCCTATCATATTGAGGGTATGACGGAACTGGCTCTGAAGCATCGTGAAAAGATTATGTTGTCAGAGGCTCCGACTGGTGTGGAGAACGTGCAGATCATACTCGAAGCGATTGACAAGAACAAGGGTATAGAATGTGAGTATTACTCTTTTAACCATCAGACTGTTAAGCACCAGCGGCTTATTCCTTATTTCCTCAGAACATGGGAACAACGCTGGTACCTTGCTGCCGAGCCAGACAACCGGCATCATGGTATTTCCATTTTTGCCTTGGAGCGAATGGAGGACATTTCACTCACGGAGGCGAAGATGACACCCACTCACAAGACAACTGTTGATGAGTACTTCGACGCTAGCTTCGGCGTAAACCATTCTGATGACCAAAAGCCCGAGAAGATAAGGGCCAAAGTCTACGGAGCGCAGGTAGAGTACGTCAGGGCATTGCCCATCCACGAATCACAAAAAGAAGTTGAGACGGCTTCGGATTGGAGTATCTTCGAGTATCGGCTTGTTCCATGCTACAACTTCTACCAACAGCTCTTATGGCATAGGGAGAAACTTGAAGTTCTTGAACCACAGCATATCCGGGAAGAGATAAAGATGACGATTCAGAAGATGCTGGAATATTACTAATCATCAAGGATCTTTATAAAACACGTGTGTTATTCCATGCAGGTTGTGTCACGGGATGTCCCTTGACATCGCCGCCTAAACAGGGCTATCTTTCTTATGTTGCAAACTTTTATGTCACGGGACAGTCCCCTGACAAAATGAACCTCTTCGAACTGTTCAAGCAGAAGTGCGGCTGGACAGACCAGGAAGTGCAGAACAACGTCAGAGTGATATGACAATAAAAAAAGGGATTCGACGTTAATAGAATAAATCGTGGAAACGAGAAATCGGTTAAACGAGGACTCGAATAGTCGGTTAAACGAGGACTCGAATAGTCGGTTAAACGATTTGTCGATGAAACGAATAAACGTTAAATCGAATAATCGAGGAAACGATTGAACGAAAGAATTATTAACCCTTAACAATCACTCTTATGAAAATTTCGCGCTTTGGCTATTTCTGGCTTGACACTTGGGTGATGGCTAACATCATACAGCTGGCCACGCAGGATTTTTGCAGACGTTTTCTGAACCACAGCAACGACCCGGGAGGACGTCAGTACGACCAGATGACTCAGGCGGCACGGTCGGCTCCTGCCAATATCGCTGAGGGCAACTCGCGTCATACCACATCGCGTGAGACTGAGATGAAACTTACCGATGTGGCTCGTGCAACACTTGCCGAATTGACCAACGATTACTTCAACTGGCTATTGCAACATAAGCAACTGCCGTGGTCGGTTCACTCACTAGAGTACAAGCAAGTGGTGTCCATCCAACTTGACAAACCTACATACGATGACGACCTGCAATACCAGAGTGCCATACACATACTTCGACAGAAGCAACGCTTCGACACCTGGCTCAAGGACAGCGACTCCTTCCAGATGGCTCGTTGCATTATTGTGCTTTGCAACCGTCTGGCAGCCATGCTCAGCAAGCAGATAGAGCAGCAACTTGCCACCTTTAGCGAGGAAGGCGGATTCACAGAGGCTCTGACGGCCGAGCGATTGACCAAACGCACCCAGCAGAACATTGAAGCCGGGGCACCACAATGTCCGCTCTGTGGCAAACCCATGATACGCCGAATGGCAAAGAAAGGCGTCAACTCCGGCAATGAGTTCTGGAGCTGTTCGGACTATCCTAATTGCCACGGAACGAGAAAAATTGAGAAATGACGAATTAACGTTTAATCGGTTAAACGAGAAAACGATTATTCGACTGAACGATTAAACGAAGAAACGATTAGTCGTGAAAACGAAACAGCGATGAAACTGTAATGTCACGGGGACTGGTCAGAAAGTACTTCAGCCGAAGAGGGCGCGGAGGGCTTCCTCGACCTTGCGTACGGGATGGAGGCGGATGGTGAACTTCTTGGCATCGATACCCTGGAGGTTGTACTTCGGGATGATGATGTCGCTGAAGCCGAGCTTCTCGGCTTCGGCAATGCGCTGCTCGATGCGTGCCACAGGGCGCACCTCGCCCGACAGTCCCACCTCGCCGCACATGCACCAGCCAGCCTCGATGGGGGTATCGACGTTGGAGGAGAGGACGGCGGCGATGACCGAGAGGTCCATGGCGAGGTCGGTGACGCGCAGTCCGCCGGCAATGTTGACGAAGACGTCCTTCTGTGCGAGCTTGAAGCCGACACGCTTCTCGAGGACGGCGAGCAACATGTTCAGACGGCGCTGGTCGAAGCCGGTGGCGGTGCGCTGGGGCGTGCCGTAGGCGGCGGTGGAGACGAGTGCCTGCGTCTCGACAAGGAAGGGGCGGACACCCTCGATGGCGGCGGCGATGGCTACGCCGGAGAGGTCGTCGTGGTCGTCGGTGAGCAGCAGCTCGGAGGGGTTTGACACCTGGCGCAGGCCGTTCTGGAGCATCTCGTAGATGCCCAGCTCGGCGGTGGAGCCGAAGCGGTTCTTGATGGCGCGGAGTATGCGGTAGACGTGGTGCTGGTCGCCCTCGAACTGTATGACGGTGTCGACGATGTGCTCCAGGATCTTCGGTCCGGCGAGGGTGCCCTCCTTGGTGATGTGGCCGATGAGGATGACGGGGACGCCGCTGGACTTGGCGAAGCGGAGTAGGGCGGCGGCACACTCGCGTACCTGGGCGATGGAGCCTGCCGACGACTCGACATCGTCGGTCATGATGGTCTGTATGGAGTCGACGACGACGAGCTGGGGCTTCACCTCCTTGATGTGGTCGAAGATGGCCTCGAGGGAGTTTTCGCAGAGGAGGAGGAAGTTGTCTAACTGAGAACTGAGAGGTGAGAGGTGAGAACTGAGAGGTGGGAACTGAGAACTGAGAACTGAGAACTGAGAGGTATGATTAGTGCTAGCGGGATGGGGTGAGGTTGCTCTGGTGGCTGATTCTGGGCTTGCTGGGTAATCATACCTCTCAGTTCTCAGTTCTGAGTTCTCCGTTCCCATAAGCCGGTTGGCGCGCATCTTCAGCTGGTGGGCGCTCTCCTCGCCGCTGACGTAGAGGACGCGCAGGGGCAGGCGGAGCATGGTCTGGAGGGTGAGGGTGGACTTGCCGATGCCAGGTTCGCCGCCCAGGAGGACGATGCTGCCGGGGACGAGGCCGCCGCCGAGGACGCGGTTCAGCTCGGTGTCCTGCATGTCGATGCGCGGGTCGTCGGTGGCGCTGATGTCGCTGAGGCGCAGCACGCGGGCGGCCTGGGTGAGCGACGAGTTGAGCGTTGAGAGTTGGGAGCTGGCTGCCGCCTTCGCCCGTACGCTCGAGCTGGCGGGTGCCACCTTGATCTCCTTGAACGTGTTCCACTGCCCGCAGGCGGGGCACTTGCCAATCCATTTCGGCGATTCCTGTCCGCAGTTCTCGCAGACGTATGCTGTCTTGTCCTTTGCCATGATGGCGCAAAAGTACAAAAAAAAAGTGATATTCCATTCTCAATTCCCAATTATTTTCGTACCTTTGCAAACAGTTATGAGGAAATTAGTCTGTATCCTGGCGACGCTGCTGCTCCTGGCGAGTTGCGGACAGTCGTACGAAGAGAAACGGAGAATAACGCGTGCGGAGCAGCGCCGGCAGTGGCGCGAGGACTCAGCGGCGCTGAAGGTGGCGGTGATGCCCACGCTCGACTGTCTGCCGCTGTACGTGGCCAAGGAGCGCGGCTTCTTCGAGAAGCAGGGCGTTGACGTCAGGCTGAAGCGATTCACCGCCCAGATGGACTGTGACACCGCCGTGGCGCGCGGCCGCGTGGAGGGACTGGTGAGCGACCTGGTGCGCACGGAGCGGCTGCAGCAGCAGGGCACGCCGCTGCGCTATGTCGCCGCCACGGACGCCTACTGGCAGCTGGTGACGAACCGCCAGGCGCGCATCCGCGAGCTGAAGCAGCTCGACGACAAGATGGTGGCCATGACGCGCTACTCGGCCACGGACCTGCTGACGTCGGTGGCTGTCGACAGCGCGAAGCTGCTGACAGAGCGCGTGTTCCGCATACAGGTGAACGATGTGAACATCCGTCTGAGGATGCTCATGGGCAACGAGCTCGACGCGATGCTGCTGACGGAGCCGCAGGCCGTCCAGGCACGGCTGCAGAAGCACCGCGTGCTGCTGGACAGCCGCCGTCTGGACATGAGGCTCGGCGTGCTGGCCTTCAGCGAGAATGCCCTGAAGGACAAGAAGCGCCAGCAGCAGCTCGATAAGTTCATGAAGGCCTACCGCCAGGCGTGCGACTCGCTGTCACAGCTGGGGTTGGCGGCCTACCGCGACGTGGCCCTGAAGGCCTACGACGTCAGCACCACCGCCCTCGACTCGCTGGCGCGGAGCTACAAGCCCAGCCGTGTCGCAGAGCCCCGGACGGCGGACGTAGAGCGGGCGCAGAAATGGCTGAAGGAAAATTGAAAAATTAAAAAATTGAAGAATTGAAGTTATAAAAGGCGATGGTAGCTAAGAACGAGCAGTTGGAGACGGTGATGCGCCACGTCGGCGACGGACACCTGGGCCAGGCCATCAGCGGTCTGGAGAACTACCTGCTGGCGTATAGCCACCCGCGGGAGATGGAACAGCTGATGCGCATCAAGGAGGACTACCGGCTGATGACCGACTACTGGCAGCAGGGCTACCAAGACCCGCAGCGCGAGACGGTATACCGACGGCTGCTGCAGCGCGTACACCAGCTGGCCACGCGACTCGCCGTGAGCCATGCCATCAAGAACACGTCGTTCATGCTCTCCACCTACAAGCGCGCCAGGGCCGTGCGACAGGACTGGACGCTGACGTCGCTGCGCCGCGACCTGGAGGACTTCGTGGCCAACCAGGCGCTGCTCGAACTGAACGCCGACGACGCACAGGAGCAGCAGCTCTACGAGCGCCAGCAGGCGCTGCGCTGCGACCTCTTCGACTACATCTGGACGTCGCGTGTGTGGAGCGACAGCCTGGCCGATGCCTTCGTCGACCTCCTGACAACGCCTACCGTCGACACGATGGACCAGCAGTTGGTGGTCAGCGCGATGACGCTGTCGCTGATGAACGCCTTCGACTATAATAAGGTTCGCGCTCTGGTGACCGTCTACCAGCGTAGCGCCGACGAGCAGGTGCGACAGCGCGCCCTCGTGGGGTGGGTGCTGGCCATTGACTCGACGATGATTCCACTATACCCCGAGATGGCAGCGATGCTGCGCCAGCTGACGGCCGACGACGACTGCCGCCGCGAACTGAAGGAGCTACAGATGCAGTTGCTCTACTGTCTGAAGACCGACGAGGACAGCCGCATCATACACCAGGAGGTGATTCCCGAACTGATGAAGAACAACGACCAGTTCCGCTTCACGCGCAACGGCATCGAGGAGGTAGAGGAAGACCCCATGGAGGACATCCTGCACCCAGAGGCTGCCGAGCAGCGCATGGAGCAGATTGAGAAGACCATGCGCCGGATGTTGGATATGCAGCGTGCGGGGTCGGACATCTTCTTTGGCGGCTTCGCACAGATGAAGCGCTTCCCCTTCTTCAACGACACCTGCAACTGGTTCATGCCCTTCTACGACAAGCATCCCGCCATACGCCGGGCGCTGAAGGACGAACGACAGCGGCACATCATCCTCGGACTGATGGGTCACACACCTTTCTGCAACAGTGATGCCTACTCGTTCGCCCTCGGATTCCAGATGACCTTTGACCATCTGCCGAAGAATTTCCAGGAGATGCTGGGCCGCGGCGAACTGTCGGTGATGGGCGACATTGTTGACGACGAGACGGCCGCCCAGCCCGCATACATCCGGCGCCGCTACCTGCAGGACCTCTACCGCTTCTGCCGCCTGTTCCCTGCACGCAGCACCTTCGACCACCCCTTCGACGGCAATGATGGCGGCAGCCGCCTCTTCTTCCTGCTACAGCCGGCCTTCCGCGATACCTCGCTTGCCGACGACGTGGAGTATTACACCATCAGCGCCACCCTGTTGCAGCGCATGGACGGCGTAGACCATCAGCTGGCCGACTGCTACCGCGAGGTGCTGGCACGTGACCCGCGCAACGAGCGTGCCCTCAGAGGACTGGCACGGCTGCTGTTCAAGGAGAACGACTACCAGCGGACGCTCGACGTCTACGAACAGCTGCTGGAGCTGCGCCCCGACCACCATAACTACCTGCTGAACAAGGCCGTCTGTCTGGGACGGCTGGAGCGTGGCGACGAGGCGCTGAAGATACTCTACAAGATGGACTACGAGGATGATGACAACCCGAACGTGAAGCGCGTCCTGGCTTGGACGCTCGTCGGCTGCGGCAAGACGGAGCAGGCGGGAAAGATATACTCGCAGATGCTCGAGAAACAGCAGCCCGAGGGCGACGACCTGCTGAACTACGGCCTATGCCAATGGATAGCCGGCGACGTCGTCGGCGCCGTAGGACTCTTCCGTCAGTATGCCCAGACACGTGGCGACAAGGGTTTCGACGCCGAGACAGTATTCTGCCGCGAGGAAGCCACACTACTCAAGCGTCACGGCATCAGCGACGTCGAAGTGCGCATGATGATTGATACAATTGACAATGCATAATGCTTAATGCATAATGCACAATTCACCGCTCGGCTTTGCCGCTTTGCTTGCAAAGAATTCACAATGGACAATTAGAGGGTGAAGGCGAGAAGGTGGGCAAACCAGCCGCGGAACTTCTGCCAGGAGGTGCGCTTCTGCTTCCACCACGCTGGGGTCATCTGCTCGCTCTTCTGCGTGTCGCGCAGGAACATCGTGTCGAGCTCGGCGGTGGTCTCGCGGTTCAGGATGATGGCATTGTCTTCGAAGTCGAAGCGCAGGCTACGCGAGTTGAGGTTTGCCGAGCCGATGGTACAGAAGCGCCCGTCGACCATCATGATCTTGGAATGGTGGAACCCCGGCTGGTACACCCAGACGGTGGCGCCACGCTTCATCAGCTGATGGGCGTTGTAGAACACGCAGTCGGGCGTCAGGGGGATGTCGCTCTTCTGCGAGATCATGATGTTCAGTTTGACACCACGCTTGATGGCCCTTTTGAACGCCCGCTTCAAGGCCGGTGAGAGGGTGAAGTAGGGATTGATGATGTTGATGGAGTCGCGGGCGGCGTCGATGGCGGCAAGGTAGAAGCGGCGGATGGCATCGTTGCGCCCCAGAAGGTGACCGTCGTCGACATAGACGGCACCCGGCTCACGGTTCAGGATGCCCACCGTCATCGTGCCACCGTTGCGGCCGCGGAAGTAGGCAGGGTCGGTAAGCTGCTCGCCGGTGACGTCACGCCATATCTCGCGGAAGATGAGCTGCAGGTCGTTGACCGCGCTACCCTCTAAACGGCAATGCAAGTCGCGCCACTCGCCCACCTGTTCCGTACCTTTTATATAATAGTCGGCAACATTCATGCCGCCCGTATAGCCTATGTGGCCGTCGATGACCACGATCTTGCGGTGGTCGCGCGGCCAGATGTGGTTCAACCACGGAAAACGGATGGGGTCGTACTCGTGGATGTCGATGCTGTCGTTGCGTAGGGCGGTGATGTGGTGCTTCTTCAGCGGCTGGTTGTTCGAGTCGTTGCCAAAGCCGTCGAACAGCGCGCGCACCTCCACACCCTCGCGGCGCTTCTCGCGCAGCAGGTCGAAGAGCAGCGACGCTATCGAATCGTTGCGGAAGTTGAAGTACTCCAGATGGATGCTGTGGCGTGCCTGGCGGATGGTCTCGAACAGGTCATCGAACTTCGCCTGTCCGTTCATCAGCACGCGAACGCTGTTGTCGTCGGTGAAGCGCACACCGTAGTCCGCCATCTCCCGGCGGATAATCGTGTCGCTGGTCTGCGCCCATACGGGGCTAAGTGATAAATGATAGATGAAAAATAATAGTCCTATGCGGAGTCTAATGCTTCTTTGTCTCTTTGTCGTTCTTGTCACCTCTTAATTCTTATCTCTTATCTATTATCTCTTATCTATTATCTCTTATCTCACCCCTCATGGTGCTTCAACCGGTACTCCAGCGGCGACAGTCCGAACTTCTCCTTGAAGACGTTGATGAAGTTCTCGGCAGTCATGAAACCAATGTTCACCGCCAGCTCACTCATATTGATGTTCGTACGCTTCAGCAGGATGCAGGCGTGCTTCAGACGGATGTCGCGAACAAGCTCCGTAGGCGTCTTGCCCGTGAGGTTGCGCACCTTGTGGAAGAACGGCACGCGGCCCATACCCATCGCCGTAGCCATCTCCTCGAGACTGATCTGGCCGCGGCTCATGTTCTGGAGAACATACTGCTCGATGCTCATCATCAGACGCTGGTCGACGGCACTCGTCATCGAGTAGTCGCTACCCATCTCCTCGGCACTCTCCTCGGCCATGGCGGTCGTAATCTGGTCTACCAGTTCGCTGTTGCTGCTCACGACGGGCTCATTGCCCTTCTTGATGCGCGTCTCAACGATCTGCATCTCGTCGTCGCCACCCTGGTTGCCAACAGGTGCAAAGTCCGACATGTCGATGCTCTCCGTGGACGTTGTCATACTGGAGTTGATACTCTCCAGACGACGGGTCTCGGCACCCTCGATGAGGTCTGAGTCTATCTCGATAATGCCCAGGCCCAACAGTTTGTTGAAACGCATGACGGCATCCTGGAGGTTGAAAGGCTTGGCCAGGTAGTCGTCGGCAGAGAGCGTGATGTCCAAGTCCTTCATGTCGCGTGCCGTCAGCGCACCATCGGTCATCAGGACGAACTTCATCTTCGCACGCGAGGCGTCGAGCTTCAGCTTGTTGCATAGCTGGCTGCCCCTCATGCCGGGCATCTCCTCCTTACAGACGATGATGTCGGCCTTCATGGTCTCCAGATCCTCGGCAGCCTTGTGGATGTCGTTGTAGACGTGGAAGTCGTAGACGTTGATGAGACGCTCGTTGACGTAGCGCAGGAACTCCTCGTTGTCGTCGATGAAGATGACGACGAACTTGCCCGTCGGCGAGTCGGCGGTGCGACGCGTGGTCACCTCCGACGTCAGCGTGTTCGTGTTCGACTCGATCATCTGCATCTCGCCCTTGGAGTTCAGTTCGAAGCGGTTCTGTACACTTTGCTTGGCTTTCACCTCGGGGTTCTCAAGCGACGACTGCATGTCGCTGACGCGCGTGATGACCTGAAGCATCTGTGAGTGGAGGGCGTTCAGCTGCTCGCGCTCCTCAAGCGACTTCTCCGTCTGCGACAGGTTACTGATGATTGACGTCATGCGAATCATCGGCTGACGGAGATCCTCGCTGGCAGCCTTAATCTCCTCACGCTGGAGCATCAACTGGTCGATGACGGCATTCTTGCGGGCACGCATCTCACGGATTTGACGGATGCCGATACGCCACATGTAAAGGATGATGATGAACGTCACGGCATAGGCCACGATCATCCACCACGACAGCAGCCAATGACGGTCGATGGTAATCTCGATGACGCGCTCCTGGTTACTCACGGAGCCGTCAGCGCTGACAGCCTTCACGTGGAGCTTGTACGTGCCGCTCTTCAGGTCGTGGAACGTCACGCCGTGCTTCAGCGCGTCGCCAGTCTTCCAGTCGACGTCGAGACCCTCCATCCAGTACTTGAACTGAAGGCGCTCGCTCTGGTTGTAGTTGCCCGCGGCAAACTTGATGGTGATGGAGTTCTGGTGGTGCTTCAGCTCCAGACGATTGCACTCGTTCAGGGCCTGTGTCAGCACGACGTTGCCGTCGTAGTCGTGGCCAATCATAATCTCCTCCTCGCCAATGAACAGCTGTGTCAGTATGACACGGGGCAGCGACTTGCTGTCCTCGTCAATGTCACGGCTCGTCCAGTTGATGCCGTGCAGGCCGCCGAACTGTACATTGCCATTCTTCTCCGTGTAGATGGAGCCAATGTTAAACTCGTTGCTCTGAAGACCGTCGCGCGTGTCGTAGTTGTACAGACCGTAGGCAAAGCTGCTCTCCTCGTGGTCGCGCTGTACCACAACGCGGCTGATGCCGTTACTCGTCGTTATCCAGATGTTGTGCTTGTTGTCCTCGGTGATGCCGCAGATGTTGTTGTTGCAAAGACCCTGCTTCTCCGTGAGATAGTTCAGGTCGTCGGTAGCAAGGTTCAGGATGTTCACGCCCTCGCGCGTACCTATCCATAATAGGTCGCGGGAATCCTGGAATACTTGGGTGATGTAGTTGTTTGTGAACTTCTTCAGCGATGTCGTGTTGCCTATCAAGTGGCGCATCTCCGACGTTGAGAGGTTCATCAGGATCAGACCCTCGCTGGTGCCCACGAACAGCGTGTTGCCCTTCGAGTAGTAGAGCGACGTGATGCTGTTCGTCGTCAGTTTACGGTTCTCGCGCGTGTAGGTTGAGAAGGAGTTCATCCTCGGGTTGAACACCTGCAGGCCGCCGTTGGTGGCTATCCACAGGTTGCCTGTCTTATCGCAGCAGAGGTCGTTGATGTGGTCGTCAATCAGCGTGTTCGCATTGTTGCGGTCGTGAGTATAGATAGTCGCCTCTCCGTCCTTGATGCGCGTCAGACCGTTGTTCTTAGAACCTACCCAAAGACTGCCGTCGGGTGTGGTAGTCATGCACGACACCTTCACGCTGGCCAGCGTCCCGCTGTAGTCGAGAAGGCCCATGTTGCTCGTGCCGTACCAGGTGCGCCCCGAGGCATCCTGCGTGATGGCGGTGATATCACCGATGAGATTCGACTCGAAGCGGTAGATGTTATCACCGTGGTAGGCGACGCCCGACTTCTCCGTGCCTACCCACAGCAGGTCCGTGTCGTCGATGTAGATGCTCTGTATGCGGACAACTTCGTTCTTCCATTGACCCTCGTTGATGTTGTGCGGCTGGACGGACTCCATCTCATGCGTGTTTATGTCCATACGGATCAGACCGTGCTGGTCCGTGCCAATCCAGATGTTGCCCTCGCGGTCGGCACCCAAGCCGTGGATGGAGTTGTCGACGCTAACGGTCGTCATGCCCAGCTGGTCGCCGATGGTGGTATCCCACGTGTTCGTACTCTTGTTGTAGAAGAACAGCGTGCCGCGGCCGTAGAGCCACAGGTTGTCCATCTGGTCGGCCATCACGTGAAGCGTAGACGTGTGGCGAAGCTTCCTGTCGGCCACCTCGTTGGCGGCCCAGACGGTGTGCTGCTGGTGCATGACGTCGCAGCATACGAGACGGCCGTCGTCGTAGACCATCACCGCACCGTCGCGGCACTCGCCGATGTCGCAGATGTTACCCTGCGGCACACCCGTGATGTCGTCCGTGTAGCCGAACTCATAGAGAAGCTGTTGCTGCTGGTTGAAGCAGACGACACCCTTATTCGGGATAGCGCCCCAGATGTTCTTGTGGCGGTCGATGTAGACGATGGACGGCACGCGGTCGATGTTCATCTTTGCGAACACCTGCTTCATGTCGCGCTCGAAGGTCTCCGTCTGAGGCTTGTACAGGCAGTAGCCCATCGCCGTGCCTATCCACAGGTTGCCGTCGAGCGACTCCTGGATGCTCATGATGTAGCTGTCGGGCAACGACGAACCGTCCTGCGAGTCACACTGGAACACCTTGAACACGTAGCCGTCGTAGCGGTAGAGACCCGCCGAGGTGCCAAACCACATATAGCCTCGCTGGTCCTTCAGAATGCAGTTAACCTGACTGCACGTCAGGCCGTCCTTGGCATCGAGGGTTTTGAACATATAGGCGGCCTCTGTCGACAAAGCCATCGACAGCAGAACGACCGTCATCGTCAGGATGCGTCTTATAGTTCTCATAGCTCTTAGTTCCTTCTATTCTCAGATCATGCACGAGTAGTGGTCGACGACACCAAGCAGATGACGCTCGTGGTCGGTGACCAGCACGGAGTGGATCTTGTATTTGTTCATGATTCTCTGTATATCGGAAATTTTCGTCTCAAGTGTCACAGCCTTCGGGTCGCGCGTCATGATGTCGCTGACGGTGTGGTCGAAGAACTGCGCCTGCCACCGCTCCATGGCGCGGCGGATGTCGCCGTCGGTGATAAGGCCAGCCACATGGTCGCCCTCCATGGCGATGCCAAGTCCCAGCTTGCCCTTGCTGACAAGGATGATGGCCTCACCAAGCTTCATCTCCGGACTGATGACCGGCATGTCGACCGTGCGCATCACGTCCTGGGCGGTGGTCAGCAGACGCTTGCCCAACTCGCCGCCGGGGTGGAACTGTGCGAAGTCCTGAGGCTTGAAGTGACGCTTCTTGATGAGTGCCACAGCCAGGGCGTCGCCCATGACCATCTGCGCCGTAGCGCTACTCGTCGGTGCCAGGTTCAGCGGGTCGGCCTCATGGCTCACGCTGACGTTCAGGTGGCAGTTGGCATACTTGGCCAGCAGCGAGTTGGCGTTGCCGCTCATGGCTATGATGGGTATCTCCATCTGTAGGACCATTGGGATGAAACGCAGCAACTCGTCCGTCTGACCACTGTTCGAGATGGCCAACACCACGTCGTCGCTCGTCATCACGCCAAGGTCGCCGTGGAAGACGTCCAGGGGGTTGATGAAGAACGACGGCGTGCCTGTCGACGACAATGTCGCCGCAATCTTGGCGCCCACATGGCCGCTCTTGCCCACGCCGGTGACGATAATCTTGCCGTGGCAGCGGTACATCAGCTCGACGGCGCGCTCAAACTGCTCGTCCATCTTCGGAATCAGCTCCAGCAGCGCCTCAGCCTCGTCTTTGATGCATTGTATACCGTAATCTATTGCGTTCACTTCTCAATATCTCAATATTTCAATATCTCAATTTCTCAATCTCTCAATTTCTCAACCAGCCCCTCCAGTTTCTCTAACTCCAGCATGTTAGCGGCGTCAGAGAGACCCTGGTCTGGGGTGGGGTGTACCTCGAAGAAATAGCCGGTGGCACCGAAAGCTTTCGCGGCAAGCGCCATCTGAGGCACGTAGCGGCGGTCGCCGCCAGTCTTGCCGTCGCTGCCGCCGGGGCGCTGTACGGAGTGTGTGCAGTCCATGATGACCGTAGGCACCAGCTCCAGCATATCGGGGATGTTGCGGAAGTCCACCACAAGGTTGTTGTAGCCCATCATGTTGCCGCGCTCCGTCAGCCAGACGTCCTGGGCACCTGCGTCGCGGGCTTTCTCGACAGGGTAGCGCATATCGCGGCCGCTGAGGAACTGCGCCTTCTTCACGTTCACCGTACGCCCCGTCTTTGCGGCAGCCACGAGAAGGTCTGTCTGACGACAGAGGAAGGCAGGAATCTGCAGCACGTCGCACACCTCGCCAGCGGGAGCCGCCTGCCAAGCCTCGTGGATGTCGGTAAGCACGCGAAGACCGTACTTCGACTTCACGTCGGCAAGCATTTGCAGTCCACGCTCCAGGCCCGGGCCGCGGAACGAGCGGATGCTCGTGCGGTTGGCTTTGTCGAACGAAGCCTTGAAAATAATGTCCGTGTCCAGCACGCTGTTGATGCGCACCAATTCACGCGCCACCGTGTCGAGCAATTCGGCTGATTCGATGACGCAAGGACCTGCTATAATGGTCGTCTTTTTCATTGTCCGTTGCAAAGATATGAATTTTTGGTTAATCCGCAAACAAAAATGCTATTTTTTTTAACTTCCACTGATAATGTGCACGTCGCGCTGGGGGAACGGTATCTCGATGCCGTTCTTTCCAAGCGTCTCATAGACACATTTCAGCACGTCGCTCACCACGTAGGAGCGCTTGACGGCGTCGGCCCATACGAAGAGCTTGAAGTTGACGCTCGAGTCGCCCATCTCGTAAACAACAGACTTCACGTGTTTCGACGGGTCCATCCACTCGTGGTTCATGCCGTTAACGGCATCCTCAACCAGAGTGGTCACCTGCTTGAGGTTGGAACCGTAGGCCACACCAAACGGAACGATGGCCAGCACGTAGCCGTGGTTGCGCGTCAGGTTCTTGTAGTTCTTCTGGAAGAGTTGTGCGTTCTGGAACGTGATGACCTCGCCGGCCAGCGACTCGATGACCGTCGACGTGTAGCTGATGCTGACAACCTTACCCATCGTCCCATCGACGTCAATCCAGTCGCCAACCTTGATGCGTCCCGTCATAAGAGAGGCGCCGTAGTAGATGTTCTCGATGATGTCCTTCGAGGCGAAACCGATACCTGTCGACAGACCGCCCGAGATAGCCAGCAGCCAGGCGACGCTGATGTGGAGGAAGGCCAGCGTCACGAGGAGCCACGTGCCCCAGATGATGAGCTGTATGACGTTCTTGCCCATCACCGTACGGCTCTCGGCCGTCGATGGGTCTTTAGTCTCGAAGTGCAGGCGCAGCAGGCTCAGTACCGTCCGCGAGAGCCACCGGAACAGGAACCAAGAGCTGATGACGACCGCAAGTTTGACGAGGCTCACTTGCAGGTTCTCCTGGTTGACAAACTTGTTGTTGAAGATGTCCCAGCACATATCGCTCAGGTTGAACACGTCGGCAGCCCAGTAGATGGAAAGCATCACCGAGCAGATGATGAGCACTGGAAGTGCCACCTTATGAATAAGCGTGTAGAACCATGTCTGCGTGACAGGGCGCTCGGCAAAGCCGTGCTTGTCGGCATACATCTGGAGATACTGCGAGATGCAGGTGATGGTCAGGATGCACGTCAACTGCATGATCCACCAGATGAGCAACTGTACGGACAGCAGCGTGTAGCCCATCCACGAACAGACGGCCGAAGCTATGAACACCGTCAGCGAGATGTACGTGTAGAACATATCTGAGCGTGGCACGTTACGGTTGTGGCGGCGGATGCCCACCCATTGCCATACAAGGCATGTCAGCAGTACTGGTGGGAACAGTAGGCTCACCAGTTCGCTGGGTATCAGGATGATACGAAACGTGATGACCACAAGTCCGATGACCAGCAACGGGGCGTAGATGCTGAAAGCACTTCGTATCTGGCTGCCGTTGACGCGTAGCAGCAGCGAGATGAGGATTACTGCCAGTAGCCACAGGTACTCCACCAACAGCCCCGAGGCCATGATGATGAAGTTCTGCTCCGTATTGTAGCTGATAATACCCATGAGCAGGGCCAGCGTGATGGTCGTCGTGGCCCACATGATGCTCGACCGTTTCTTTAGGAACTCCGTCGTGTGCAGCCGTCGCGGCATAAAGCGGAACACCATCAGGTTCAGTCCTACGGCTATCAGCGCGTAGAAGGCGATAGCCACAAACAGACCGAAGATGTAATAGACGTTCCAGTCGGAATGCTCCGTCGTGCGGTCGGTAGTATACTTGCTGGCAACCACCTCCTTCATCTTACGCCACTTTTCCTTCAGGTGCATGACGATGTCGATATAGGTGTCGCCGCCGTTGACGAAGATACTTGTCTGGATGTCGTAGTAGCGCTTCTGCGCGTAGTCGTTCATATTCTTCAGACGCTGCTCCGTACGGTCGTAGTAGCTGATGTAGTCCGACGTCTGGCGCGAGTCCTCCTCCAGCGTCCGTCGTATGCTCGTCGCCAGCGTCAGACTGACGCTGCGGTCCGTACGGGCACGGTCGCTCATCATATTAACTGGCATCGTCTTCAGACTTGTCACCAGACTATCATAGCGCGCTATCTCGCCCGCCGTCGTATTGATGTACTCACGGAACGGCAACTGGCGTTTCTGAAACTCCTGATACAGTTCCGTGGCCTGGTGGCACGCGTACGTCAAGTCAAACAGGTACTCTTGCTGCTGCGAGTAGAGCATCAGCGCATTCTGGTTGGCCTGCTGCATTGTCTGCGTCAGGTTCTGGTAAACCTGCTGTTGTTGTTCGCGGCGACCCTCGCGCTGGTCGCGCAACTCTTGATAGTGGCGTGTCAGCTCGGCTCTCAGAATGGCTAGCGTCTGCTCCAGGTCACGCTCTTTCAGCACAGCACCGGCATCCGTCACCAGCGTAGCCAGCACGCATAGTATCATCACGATTCTCTTCATCTTTCTCTCTATTTTCGTGCAAAGGTACGATTAAGTGAGCAAAAAAACAAATGAATTGTGATTTTTCTCTTTTTTTGCACTAAAATAGGTTAACGGATGTCAGAATTCAAGAAAAAAGTAGTACCTTTGCAAACCGTTAAAACGCGTCAGAGGGCTCAAAAATGGCCTTAAACGTGAAAATGCACCTTTTGGGTACAGTAAAATCGTAAATTGAAAATCAGTAAATCGTAAATAAAAAAGATGGATCAGACATTCGACAACGACAGAATTATCAAAATCAACATCGAGGAGGAAATGAAATCCTCGTACATTGACTACTCCATGTCGGTGATTGTGGCTCGTGCGCTGCCCGATGTGCGCGACGGCTTCAAGCCTGTACACCGTCGTATCCTCTATGGTATGATGGGCATTAACAACGTCTCGACGCAACCTTATAAAAAATGTGCGCGCGTAGTGGGTGAGGTACTTGGTAAGTATCACCCCCACGGCGACGGTTCTGTCTATGGTGCCCTTGTTCGTATGGCCCAGGACTGGAATATGCGCTATACGCTTGTCGACGGTCAGGGTAACTTCGGCTCCGTCGACGGCGACTCGCCGGCAGCCATGCGATACACCGAGTGCCGCCTCTCGAAGATGGGTGAGCACATCATGGACGACCTTGACAAGGAGACCGTTGACATGACTCCCAACTTCGACGACTCGCTCGTGGAGCCTACCGTCATGCCGACAAAGGTGCCCAACCTCCTGGTGAATGGCGGCAACGGTATTGCCGTGGGTATGGCTACGAATATGCCGACGCACAACCTCGGCGAGGTCATCGACGGCTGCTGTGCCTACATCGACAACCCCGAGATTGACACCGACGGGCTGATGCAGTACATCCCTGGTCCAGACTTCCCCACGGGTGCCTATATCTATGGTCTTCAGGGTGTGCGCGACGCCTACGAGACGGGACGCGGACGCGTTGTCATGCGTGCCAAGGCAGAAATTGAGACTGGCGAGACCCACGATAAGATTGTCGTCACGGAGATTCCCTACGGTGTGAACAAGGCCGATCTTGTAGCTTATATCGCCGACCTGGCCAACCAGCACAAGATAGAAGGTGTGGCAAATGTCAACGACGAGTCTGGCCGTCAGGGAATGCGTATTGTCGTTGACTGCAAGCGCGATGCTAACGCCAACGTCCTACTGAATAAACTCTTTAAGATGACGGCTCTACAGAGCTCATTCTCAGTAAATAACATCGCGCTTGTAAAGGGACGTCCCCGCCTGCTGACACTCAAGGAGTGCGTGAAGTACTTCGTTGAGCACCGTCACGACGTGACCATCCGTCGCACGCAGTATGACCTGCGAAAGGCGCAGGAACGTGCACACATCCTCGAGGGCTTGATCATTGCCGTGAACAACATCGACGAGGTGGTGCGGATCATCCGCAACTCGAAGACGCCTACCGATGCCCAGCGTAACCTCGAAGCCCGCTTCGAGCTGGATGAGCTCCAGTCAAAGGCCATCGTCGATATGCGTTTGGCACAGCTCACCGGTCTACGCGTAGAGCAGCTTCACCAGGAGTACGACGACTTGATGAAACTCATTGCCGACTTGCAGGAGATTCTCGATAATCCCGAGCGCTGCAAGGAGGTGATGAAGAACGACCTGTTAGAGGTGAAGGAGAAGTACGGCGACGAGCGCCGCACGGAGATTATCCCCTTCGACCACGAGTTCAATGCAGAGGACTTCTATCCCGATGACCCCGTGGTTATTACCATCTCGCACATGGGTTACATCAAGCGCACACCGCTGGCGGAGTTCCATCAGCAGGGTCGTGGCGGCATGGGCTCTAAGGCTGCCCGTCATCGCGACAACGACTTCACCGAATACATCTATCCGGCCACGATGCATAACACGCTTCTTTTCTTCACACAGAAGGGTCGCTGCTATTGGCAGAAGTGCTACGAGATTCCCGAGGGCGACAAGAACTCGAAGGGCCGTGCCATCCAGAATATGCTGAACATCGAGTCCGACGACGCCATCAACGCCGTGCTTCGCATCAAGAACTTCAACGACGAGGAGTTCCTGAAGAGCCACTATGTCATGTTCGCCACGAAGCAGGGTGTCATCAAAAAGACACGTCTCGATCAATATAAAAATGTACGTGCCGCTGGTGTCAAGGCTATCGTCATCAACGACGGCGATGAGGTGGTAGGAGTTCGTCTGGCCAATGGTCACAACGAAATCCTCATGGCTAACCGCAACGGCCGCGCCGTACGCTTCGACGAGGGACAGATACGCTCCATGGGCCGTGTGTCGGCTGGTGTCCGCGGTATGCGTCTCGACGACGGTGACGACGAGGTAGTAGGCATGGTTTGTGTCAACGATCCGCAGACGGAGACCATCATGGTCGTCTCTGAGAACGGCTACGGCAAACGTACCGACATCGAGGATTACCGTAAGACAGCCCGTGGCGGCAAGGGTGTGAAGACACTCGCCGTGACGGAGAAGACGGGACGCCTCGTGGCCATCAAGGTGGTGACCGACGAGAACGACCTGATGATCATCAACAAGTCGGGCGTGCTCATCCGTCTGAAAGTGGCCGATGTCCGTGTCATGGGCCGTGCTACGCAGGGCGTACGCCTCATCAACCTCGCCAAGAAGAACGACTCCATCGCTTCGGTATGCAAGGTCATGTCCAGTCAGGACGAGGACGTCGAGGAAGCCGAGATCGTTCAGGACGGCGAAAGTGCCGAGACTACGGAGACGACCGAAAACAACAACGAATAACAAATGTTTAACCAATAATTTGACTGACTTATGAAAAAAATCATGATGGTGGCCCTGATGGCCGCCGCCACAGCTACCGCTTTTGCACAGTCGGAGGTGGTGAAGAACGCTAAGAAGCTCTTTGACAAGGGCCAGGTAGAGGAGGCCGCACAGGCCGTACAGTCTGCTCTCAACGAGGGTACCCCCGAGGACAAGGCCACAGCCTGGAACATTGTCAGCGAGGCTTACTACAAGAAGTTTGCTGACATTCAGGAGATACAGCTCAAGGAAAAGGTACAGCCTACAGGTGCCACCGTTGACGAGAAGACGATGCATGAGTCGATTATGAAGGCCCTCGAGGCTGCCATGAAGTGCGACGAGTTCGATGCCATGCCCAATGATAAGGGTAAGGTGAAGCCTCGTTTCCGTCAGGCCAGCCAGCAGAAGTACCAGAACGGCCGTCTCCAGTGCATTGCCGCCGGACAGTGGTTCTACAACCAGAAGGATTACACCGGCGCCTTCAACGCCTTCAAGCTCTATGTGGAGAGCGGTATGTCGTCGATGTTCGAGGGTGTTAACCTGAACGACCAGTACGCCAACGAGATTGCCTACTTCGCCAGTCTCTCGGCCTATCAGGCTAAGGACTACGAGAACGTCGTGAAGTATGCCCAGATTGCTGCCCAGGACACCGCCAAGGCCAAGGATGCCACGGAGATTCTTGTCTTTGCCAAGAAAGAGACGATGAAGACTTCACAGGACACCCTGGAGTATATCGATATGCTGAAGAAGGCTGCCCAGCAGTTCCCTCAGGACCAGCGCTACTCTGCCTGGATTGGCGACTACTACCTGAACTCCGGCAAGACTGCTGAGCTCGCTGAGTGGGCCGATGGTGAGATTGCCAAGAACCCCGATGATAAGTTCGGCTATGTCTACAAAGGCGAGGCTGCCCGTCTGCAGGATAAGTTCGACGATGCTGTGGAGTGCTACAAGAAGGCATTCGAGCTTGATCCGACGTATATTGCTGCCGCCTACCAGGCAGGTGTGACTCTCAACTCTAAGGCTATCAAGCTGAAGGACGAGTTGTCAGACAAGAAGACTGGTATGCTGACAAAGGTCAATGCCGACAAGGTGAAAGCCGTGTTGGAAGAGGCTAAGGGCTATCTGGAGAAGGTTCGCGAGCTCGACCCCGACCACAGTCAGGTGAACTGGGTGTATGCCCTCTATCAGCTCTACTACAACCTCGGTGAAAAGGCTAAGGCCGACGAGCTTGAGAAGATGCTGAATCAGTAAAACGACGGGCATTGCCCTAAATGAAAAATGATAAATGATAAATGATAAATTGCTGCTACATGGTTATTCTTCACAGTTCGTGAAGCTGGTAGGTTTATCATTTATCATTTGTCATTTGTTTGTTTTCCCCTGTGAGGCGCAGACGAAGAAGGCGAATACCGTTCGTCAGGACCTCAGTCAGGCACGGACTATCTTGAAGAGTGGACGGGGCGGCGACCAGGCCGAGCGACTCATGACGGATCTGCTCAAGGACTCCGTGAACCGTGAGGACAAGCGTATCTATGCCGTGTGGTACGATGCCGTGCTTATGCAGTACCTCGCCGTCAATGAGAAGCTATATATGAAGCAGCGCCAGGACACCGCACAATTCTTGGAACTCACACGCCGACTCTTCAACGTTGCTATGACCCTCGACTCGCTCGATATGCGACCCGACAAGAAGGGCAGGGTAGCACCAGAATACCGTCGCGACCACGCTCGCCAGCTCAGTACCTACCGTCCGAACCTCTTTGCCGCCGTTACCTACTTTGTTCGCAAGGGTGACTATGCCAAAGCCTACGACTATGGTGAGACCTACATCGGCACCGCGCGTCAGCCGCTGTTCAGCGACCTACGCCTCGACTCCACCGACAGCCGTATGCCCGAGGTTGCCTACTGGACTACCTATAGCGGCTACCGCCAGCAGGATGCCGTCCGCACGCTACGATATCGCAAGCTGGCGTTGCGCGACACGTCGAAGACTGAGTTCACCCTACAATACATCGCTGAGGCACGACGTTGGTTGAAGGACGACTCGCTCTATGTCGAGACGCTCCGCCAAGGCTTCAGAGACTATCCACGCAACCCCTACTTCTTTCCCCGGCTGATGGACTACTACACGTCCCACAAGGACTACCATCGTGCCCTGCGCGTCGTTAACTGCGCCCTTGAGGCCAACGACAGCAGTCAGCTGACGCTCTTCGCCAAAGCTACCGTTCTCTTCGACCTCGGACACTTTGACGAGAGCATCAAGGTATCCGAGAAGTTGATCGAGCGCAACGACACCATGCCGGAACCTTATTATAACATAGGTAGCTGCTACATGAACAAGGCGCTAGCCCTCAGTCCCTTGCGTGAGAAGAAGCAACAGCGCCGACTCTACCAACAGGCCCGCCAGTACATGGAGCGCTACCGTCAGCTGGCTCCCGACGAGAAGCAGAAATGGGGACCGGCGCTCTACCGTATCTACCTGAATCTTAATATGGGACGACAGTTTGACGAGATAGACCGATTGTTGAACCAGTAAATGACGGCCTTTGGCCTAAATGATTGTTGAATAATGAAAAATGATTGTTTTATTTCCCCTATACATTGTGTCAGACGCCCATTGCTGCTGATAGGTTTATCATTTGTCATTTATCAATTATCAATGAGCACCGCAGAGGCTCAGGTGAGGTGGAACCAGCGCTATCAGCAGTACATAGACCAGTACAAGGACATCGCCATCGAACAGATGCAGCGCTGGAAGATTCCCGCCAGCATCACCCTGGCACAGGGAATCTTCGAGAGTGGTGCGGGGCAGAGTATGCTCGCTGTCAAAGGTAACAACCACTTCGGCATCAAGTGTCACGGATGGACGGGACGTACCGTCTACAAGAATGACGATGCCACCAACGAGTGCTTCCGTGCCTATCCATCGGCCTTCGACTCCTTCGAGGATCACTCACGCTTCCTGGCTAATGGCCAGCGTTACCGCTCGCTCTTCTCCCTGAAGACCACCGACTACAAAGGATGGGCGCGTGGCCTGAAAGCTGCCGGCTACGCCACCAACCCTCAGTATGCCGACCGCCTTATCGAACTCATACAGCTCTACCGACTCTACCAGTACGACACGGCGAAGACCTACGACCGTTTCATGACTGAGCATACTAAGGACCAGCCCGTCGGTGGACAACAGTTGCACCCCATCAAGATTTACAACCAGAACTACTACCTCTACGCCCGTCGCGGCGACACCTTCCGCACTATTGGCCAGGAGATAGGAATCTCCTACCGGAAGATTGCCAAGTATAACGAGCGTGACCGCCACGACACGTTGCAAGAGGGTGAAATTATCTGGTTGAAGAAAAAACAGAAAAAAGCCCCCAAGGACTATAAAGACCGTCTTCACTATGTCCGTCAGGGCGAGTCCATGTACTCCATTGCCCAGAAATATGGTATACGCCTGAAGTCCCTCTACAAGATGAATCACCTCTCCGCCGACTACGACCTTCGTATTGGCGATGCTCTCCGTCTGCGGTAATCCGTGGTTCATATCAGAAGTTTAGGCCTCCCTTAGAAACGCCACACGACAAAAATAGTAGAGAAAGTTTGGCTAATTGGAGAAAATAAAGTAATTTTGCAGCACAAACTATTAAAACAGATAGAAAATATGAAACAAACAATCCTTGTGACGGGCGGTACGGGCTTCATCGGCAGCCATACCACCGTGGAACTACAGGAGGCCGGCTACGAGGTGGTCATCATCGACAACCTGTCGAACTCCAATGCGAACGTCGTCGACGGCATCGAGAAAATAACGGGTGTACGCCCCGCCTTCGAGAAGGTGGATTGCTGCGACATGGAGGCGCTGGAGGGCGTCTTCAAGAAGTATCCGAAAATTGAGGGCATCATCCATTTCGCCGCGTCGAAGGCGGTAGGCGAGAGTGTTGAGAAACCGTTGCTGTACTACCGTAACAACCTGACGAGCCTCATCAACCTGCTTGAGCTGATGCCTAAGTATCAGGTTAAGGGTATCATCTTCTCATCGTCGTGCACGGTCTACGGCCAGCCTTCTGCTGAGAACCTGCCTGTAACCGAGAACGCGCCTATCCAGAAGGCCATGTCGCCCTACGGTAACACAAAGCAGGTGAACGAGGAGATTATCCAGGATTACATCCACTCGGGTGCACCTATCAAGAGTGTTATTCTGCGCTATTTCAATCCTATTGGTGCTCATCCCACGGCACTCATCGGCGAACTGCCCAATGGCGTTCCCATGAACCTCATCCCGTTTGTGACACAGACGGCCATGGGTATCCGCGGTCAGCTGAAGATTTTCGGTAACGACTACAATACGCCCGACAAGACCTGTATCCGCGACTACATCTACGTGGTAGACCTAGCGAAGGCTCACGTGAAGGCCATGGAGCGTGTGCTGGACAACCCCGACACCGACGCCGTCGAGGTGTTCAACATCGGAACGGGCCGTGGACTTTCGACGCTCGAGGTGGTCGAGGGCTTCGAGAAGGCTACGGGCGTGAAGGTGAACTGGACCTACGCTCCACGTCGCGAGGGCGACATTGAACAGGTCTGGGGTGACGTCACCAAGGCCAACAAGGTGCTGGGCTGGAAGGCCGAGACACCTACCGACGAGGTGCTCCGCTCGGCATGGCGCTGGCAGGTGAAACTGCGCGAGGAAGGTATTCAATAACCCAAATTTATATAGGCGGTCACTTTTGACCGCCTTTTTTTATATTTTCCTTTGGCATTTTGCCCTTTTTTTCGTACCTTTGCGCGCGATTTCTGAAAATCGTCGATAAATCGTAAATTGTAAATCGTCAAATAGTAAATAACAAAGATGAATATTTCGTATAAATGGCTGAAGGAGTACGTCGACTTTGATCTCACACCGCAAGAGGTGTGCGACGCCCTGACATCGACAGGACTGGAGGTGGACGCACTCGAGGAAGTACAGAGCATCAAAGGCGGACTGAAGGGTCTCTTTGTAGGTCAGGTATTGACCTGCGAGATGCATCCGAACAGCAATCACCTGCACGTGACGACAGTAGACCTGGGCAAGGGTGAGCCGTCGCAGATTGTCTGCGGCGCACCGAACGTTGCTGCCGGACAGAAGGTGATTGTGGCCGACTTGGGTTGCGTGCTCTACGATGGCGACCAGGAGTTCGTCATCAAGAAGTCGAAGCTGCGCGGCGTAGAGTCGTGCGGCATGATTTGTGCCGAGGACGAGATTGGCATCGGCACCGACCACGCAGGTATCATCGTTCTCCCCGAGGACGCAGTAGTTGGTACGCCCGCTGCAGAGTACTACCATCTGGAGAGTGACTGGCTCATCGAGGTCGACATCACGGCTAACCGTGCTGACGCGCTCTCACACTGGGGTGTGGCACGCGACCTGTATGCCTGGCTGCGCCGCAATGGCTACGAGACCAGCTTGCACCGCCCCTCGGTCGATGATTTTGTCGTCGACAATAACGACCTCCCCATCGATGTGGTCATTGAGAACCAAGAGGCCTGCCGCCGCTATGCTTGCGTCAGCGTGACGGGTTGCGAAGTGAAGGAGAGTCCCGAGTGGCTGAAGACAAAGCTGACGACCGTCGGCCTACGTCCCATCAACAATATCGTGGACATCACGAACTACGTGATGTTCGCCTACGGTCAGCCTTTGCACACGTTCGATGCAGATATGGTGAAGGGGCACAAGATTGTGGTGAAGACCATGCCTGAGGGTACGCCCTTTGTCACCCTTGACGGTGAGGAGCACAAGCTCTCTGACCGCGACTTGGCCATCTGCAACGCTGAGGAGCCTATGTGTATTGCCGGTGTGTTCGGCGGTAAGGGTAGCGGCACCTATGAGACGACGAAGAACGTCGTGTTGGAGAGTGCCTATTTCCATCCCACATGGATTCGAAAGTCGGCACGCCGTCATGGTCTGTCGACTGACGCTTCGTTCCGTTTCGAGCGCGGTATTGATCCTAATGGCGTCATCTACGCTTTGAAGCAGGCCGCTATGCTGTGCAAGGAACTGGCTGGCGGCAAGGTGTCGATGGAGATCCGCGACGAGTATCCCGTGAAGATGGAAAACCCGGTGGTCGACTTGCAGTACAGCTATGTGCACAGCCTCGTGGGCAAGGACATCCCTGTGGAGACCATCAAGGACATCTGCGAGTCGCTGGAAATGAAGGTGGTGAGCGAGACGGCCGAGGGCTTGAAACTGGAGATACCCGCTTACCGTGTGGATGTGACGCGTCCCTGCGATGTCGTGGAGGACATTCTGCGCATCTACGGTTATAATAATGTGGAGATTCCCACGCAGCTGAAGGGCTCGCTCGTCATCAAGGGCGACGAGGACCGAAAGCATAAACTGCAGAACCTGGTCAGCGAGCAGCTGGTTGGTGCTGGCTTCAACGAGATTCTCAACAACTCGTTGACGAAGACCGCATATTATGCAAATGAAGGTACGGCAGAAGCAAATTCTTCACTCTTCACTCTTCACTCTTCACTTGTTCGCATCATGAACCCCCTGTCGTCAGACCTCGGCGTAATGCGCCAGACGCTGCTCTACGGCGGCTTGGAGAGCATTGAGCACAATGTGAAGCGCAAAAATGCCAACCTGAAGTTCTTCGAGTTCGGCAACTGCTACTTCTTCGACTCCGAGAAGGCAGATCCCGAGAATCCCATGCAAGCCTATAAGGAAGAGAACTATATGGGCATCTGGGTAACGGGAAAGCGCGTCGAAGGGTCATGGGCTCACAAGAACGAGGACTCTACCTACTACGAGCTGGCTGCCTATGTGCAGAACATCCTGAGCCGCATAGGCATGAAGCAGGGTCTGATGGTTCAGAAGAAGTCGGAGAACCCAGACTTCTCGACAGGTGTGTTGATTGAGAACCGCGGTGGCAAGAAGCTCATTGAGATGGGCATCCTGTCAAAGAAACTCCTGAAGAAGTTCGACTTGGAGCAGCCTGTCTACTTCGCTGAACTGAACTGGACACAGCTGATGAAGGCTACGAAGAAGAACGAGGTGCTCTTTACCGAGGTGCCCAAGTTCCCCGCCGTCAGCCGCGACCTCGCCCTGCTTGTCGACAACGCCGTGGAGTTTGCACAGATTGAGCAGATAGCCCGTCAGACGGAGAAGAAGCTGCTGAAGAAAGTCGAACTGTTCGATGTCTACGAGGGTGACAAGCTGCCACAAGGCAAGAAGTCGTATGCCGTGAACTTCATCCTTCAGGATGAGACCCAGACCATGGGTGACAAGCAGATTGACGCCATCATGCAGAAGCTGATAGCCAACATCAAGAAACAGCTGGGTGCCGAGCTCAGGTAATTTACTATTTGACAATTTACAATTTACGATTGATTCTTCAATTTTATAATTGTTCTATTGTTCGTGTGGTAGTAAATTGTCAAATAGTAAAATGAAACAATTAATTGTAAATTGTAAATTGTAAAATAGTAAATCAAAATGGGAAGAGCATTTGAATATCGTAAAGCTACGAAGCTGAAGAGATGGGGCCACATGGCCAAGACATTCACCAAGATTGGTAAGCAGATTGCCATTGCCGTGAAGGCTGGCGGTCCCGAGCCCGAGAACAACCCCGCACTCCGCGCCTGCATCGCCAATGCCAAGCGCGAGAATATGCCGAAGGACAACATTGAGCGCGCCATCAAGAACGCTATGGGCAAAGACCAGAGCGACTACAAGGAGGTGACCTACGAGGGATATGGTCCTCACGGCGTAGCCATCTTCGTCGAGACGCTGACCGACAACACCACACGTACCGTGGGTGACGTCCGCTCGGTGTTCAACAAGTTCAATGGTAACTTGGGTACACAGGGTTCGCTCTCGTTCCTCTTTGACCACAAGAGCGTCTTCACCTTCAAGAAGAAGGACGGTCTGGACATGGACGAGATGATTCTCGACCTGATTGACTACGGCGTGGACGACGATTTCGACGAGGACGAGGAAGAGGGCAGCATCACGATCTATGGCGACCCTTCAAGCTTCAGTGCCATCCAGAAGCATCTGGAGGAGAACGGCTTCGAGGTGACTGGTGCTGAGTTCACCCGCATCCCCAACGACCTGAAGGATGTTACAGCCGAGCAGCGTGAGACCATCGACAAGATGGTGGAGAAACTCGAGGACTTCGACGACGTGCAGACTGTCTACACGAACATGAAGCCCGAAGCTGTCGAGGAATAAAGCAGATTATTGATAAATAACCACGAATTTCACGAATAAATCGAATCTGTTGGAGGAGAGTAAGCCCTCGCAAGGATTCGCGTCATTCGTGAAATTCGTGGTTTTATGATTGTTATTATTAACGTTTTCTTTTGCTATTGGTAGTCTTTCGCCGTCAGCGTCACCTCATAGAGCACCTGCTCGGGATGTCGCTGTGAGTGATAGATGAAACGGAAGTTGTAGTCGGCCTCCTTGTACATACGCATCATCGTCGTGTTACGTACCTCCTTGACAAGGGCGTCATGCACCTCTTTGTCTGACAGTAAGCCGATGCTTCCTGCAGCCCCGGTCAGCGTGTAGTGGTATTGCAGGGTGTGCGTTGAGGCTTCGAATGTCATGCTGTCGAGGATGGTTGACTTGTCAATCTGTGCAGGACAGTTCTTCTTCGTGTACTGCTGGCACTCGCGTGCGGCTTTCTCTTCCAATGACTCCTGGCAGCCGCACAGCAACAAGGCGACTAGGATGCCGCAGATGTGTTTCTTTTTCATAAGCTTCGTCATTTTTTAGCAATCATGGCGCAAAAGTACGAAAAAAAGTTGTATCTTTGCACACGTAGAACCATTTTTTTGTATGGAAGACAAGTCATTGAACCTCTATCTGGATGAGATCGGCCGTGAACAGCTGCTGACGGCAGACGAGGAAAAGCAGCTCTCAGAGCGTATCAAGGCCGGTGACAGCCGTGCCCTTAGCAAACTGGTGGAAGCCAATCTGCGCTTTGTGGTGAAGGTGGCCACCCAGTACCGTGGCCGTGGGTTGCAGCTCGACGACCTCATCAGTGAGGGAAACATCGGTTTGATGAAAGCGGCGGCAAAGTTTGACGCCTCGCGTGGCACACGCTTTGTGAACTATGCTGTCTCGCAGGTGCGTCAGGAGATTGAGCGTGCGTTAGAGCAGCAGAATGGCCGTCCAATAGAGCAGCCGTCTGGACGGCCGATGTCTGTTGATGCCCCGATGAAAGGCCGTTCGAACATGAGTCTGCTCTCCGTGCTTGTCAACCCGGACTCGCCAATGGCCGACAGTCGCATCTACTCTGAGGCTGTGGAGAACGCCATTGAGTTTGCCCTGCTGTCGCTGACAGAGCGCGAGCGGCGTGTTGTCGGCGCTTTCTTCGGACTCGACCGTGAGCACGAGACGCTGGCCGAGATTGCCGAGGATATGCAGCTCAAGCGCGAACGTGTCCGCCAAATCCGTAATCGTGCCATACGAAGACTGCGCAAGTCGTACAAGCATAAACTTGCCGAGTTGCGCAGTCGTCAATAACGCTTCTTATATATAAATAAGGTGTAGACTTTAGTAGCTGCGTGCAATGATAACGCGGCACTTCGAAGGCTTGCCCGATACCATGTCCGTGCCAGGCGTCTGCTCGTAGGCGAAGGGCACGCAGCGGATGGTGGCCTGCGTCTCTTCCTTGATCTGAGCCTCGGTCTCGGCCGTGCCGTCCCAATGGCAGAGGAAGAAGCCGCCGTCCTTGATGCGCTCCTTGAACTCCTCGTAGTTATCGCACTCGTAGACGTGTTCGTCGCGATACTTGCGTGCCTTCTCAAAGATGTTCTTCTGGATGTCGTCCAACAGCTGTTCCACATACTGGGCGATACCATCGATGCTACGCGTCTCCTTCTCGAGCGTGTCGCGACGCATCACCTCGATGGTGCCGTTTTCCAGATCGCGGGCTCCCAGAACGAGGCGCACGGGAACACCCTTCAGCTCGTAGTCGGCGAACTTGAAGCCAGGACGCTTGTTGTCGGCATCGTCGAACTTCACGGTGATGCCCTTTGAGCGCAGCTCCTCGATGATGGGCTGCACCTCCTTATTCACCAGTTCCATCTGTTCGGGCTTGGTGGCAATGGGGATGATGACCACCTGGATGGGCGCCAGACGCGGAGGCAACACGAGACCGTTGTCGTCGGAGTGGGTCATGATGAGTGCGCCGATGAGTCGGGTAGAGACGCCCCAGCTGGTAGCCCATACATACTCGGGCTTGTTCTCCTTGTTAAGATAGGTGACCTCGAAAGCCTTGGCGAAGTTCTGGCCGAGGAAGTGTGAGGTACCGCTCTGCAGCGCCTTGCCATCCTGCATCATCGCCTCGATGGTGTAGGTGTCGAGGGCGCCTGCGAAACGCTCGGTCTCACTCTTCACACCCTGTAGCACGGGAACGGCCATCCACTCCTCTGCAAACTTGGCGTAGACCTTCAGCATCTTCTGGGCTTCCTCCTCAGCCTCCTCACGAGTGGCATGGGCTGTGTGGCCCTCCTGCCACAGGAACTCCGAGGTACGCAGGAACGGACGTGTACGCATCTCCCATCGCATGACGTTACACCACTGATTGCACATCAAAGGCAGGTCGCGCCAAGAGTGAATCCAGTTCTTGTAAGTGTTCCAGATAATCGTTTCCGACGTGGGGCGAACGATGAGTTCCTCCTCAAGTTTGGCAGCGGGGTCGACAACCACGCCGCTCTTGTCCTCAGTAGCCATCAGGCGATAGTGAGTCACCACAGCACACTCCTTGGCGAAGCCTTCTACGTGTTCGGCCTCGCGCGACAGGAACGATTTCGGTATCAGCAAGGGGAAGTAGGCGTTCTGAGCGCCCGTCTCCTTGAACATCTTGTCCAGCTGCTGCTGCATCTTCTCCCAGATAGCATAGCCATAGGGTTTGATGACCATGCAACCACGTACTGCCGACTGCTCAGCAAGGTCGGCCTTGACCACAAGGTCGTTGAACCACTGCGAGTAATTCTCGGCTCTTTTTGTTAAATCTTTTAATTCTTTTGCCATAAAAAATGTCGATTAATCAATTTTGGGTGCAAAAATACTAAAAAAAAATGGTAAAAGCAATCAATTTCCAAAGAAATAGATTATCTTTGCACTCAGGAAACATCGTTTAACTATTAAAAACAGTATGATTATGAAGAGTTTCAAAGTATTGGCCGTCGCTCTGTGCGCCGGTATCGTAGTTTCAGGTTGTAACAATCTGGCTAAGGGAACAGCTATCGGCGCTGCCGGTGGTGCTGCTCTGGGTGCTATCATTGGTAAGATTGCAGGTAATACGGCTGTCGGTGCTGCCGTTGGTACGGCTGTTGGTGCTGGCACGGGTGCCCTCATCGGCAAGCACATGGACAAGGTGAAGGCTCAGGCTGCCGCCGTGGAGAACGCACAGGTTCAGGAGATTGAGGACGCTAATGGCTTCAAGGGCGTGAAGGTGACCTTCGACTCCGGCATTCTCTTCGCTACCAATTCTTCGACGCTGAGCGCTTCGTCTACCAACTGCATCAGTCAGATTGCCAATGTGCTGAACCAGAACAAGGATGTTGACGTGGCCATCTTCGGACACACCGACAGCACGGGTTCTGACGCCATCAACGACCCCCTGTCTCTGAAGCGTGCTCAGGCCGTGGAGAAGAGCCTGAAAGCTAAGGGCGTTTCTAACATCAAGCGTGTTGAGGGCCAGGGTTCTCACAACCCTGTTGCCGACAACTCTACCGCTGAGGGTAAGAAGCAGAACCGCCGCGTGGAGGTTTATATGTACGCCAGCCAGGCAATGGTTCAGGCTGCTGAGGCAGGTACGCTGAACTAATAAAGTTGAAAAATTGAAAAGTTGAGAAATTGAAGTTTTTCAAGAAAATAGTGAAATGGATCGTGGTGGCGTTTCTCGCCTCCACGATTCTTTCTGTTATATTACTCCGCTTCGTTCCCGTCGTGCTCACCCCAACGATGCTGATTCGCTGTGCGCAACAGCTGAAGGAGGGTAAGGAACTGAAGCTGCGTCACCATTGGGTGCCTTTAGAGTCAATATCGCCTGACCTGCCGTTGGCGGTGATGGCTGGCGAGGATGCCCACTTCTTGGAGCACCACGGCTTTGACTTCAAAGCCATTGTCAGTGCTGCCGAGCGCAATCGCAAACATCCCGAAAAACAGAAACTGGGGGCATCGACCATCAGTCAGCAGACAGCCAAGAATGTGTTCCTGTGGCCGGGACGCTCATGGCTTCGCAAAGGGTTCGAGGCTTATTTTACTGTACTCATCGAACTCTTCTGGACCAAGCAGCGTATCATGGAAGTGTATCTGAACTCTATCGAAATGGGCGATGGCATCTATGGCGCTGACGCTGTGGCTCAAGAGCACTTCAATGTGACGGCCAAGCAGCTAACCCGCGGCCAGTGTGCGCTGATTACTGCCACGCTACCCAATCCGCGCCGTTTCAGCTCCAAGCATCCCAGTGCCTATATGCTCAAGCGGCAGTCAAGGATACTGCATGAGATGCGCTTCATCAAGAAGATGCCCCGCAAGGGTGAGGATAAATAGACCGTGAAATCGTAGGAAGTTCCTTTTTATTGCTCAATCCCTGTAAATCCACGACAACAGCCTGTTTACCCATCCGATGGAAACGCGGAACCAACGGTAGGTGCTGACGGGCTTTCCACCAAAACTAAGGATAAACTCACGGAAATGATTCCGACGGAAGGGTAGGCCGACGTCAAGGAAGAAGATGTGGTCGTAGCCGCGCTGGTGGGCATCCTTGATGGCGTGCCAGATGGTGAGCATCGCAGGATGCATGAGTACGAACGACTTACGGCGGAAAGCGGCATACCATAGGTAGGCATTATTCTCACTGTAAGCACACGCAGAGCAGCCGATGACCCGGTTTTTGTAGAGTGTGACAAACAGACGGCCGTGGCCACCCTCGACGATACCCTTGAAGAACTCCTCACGGGGAATGTAACGTTTGGGTTTCAGCATGTTATGCTTACGTAGCAGACGCATGAAGGCACGGAACTCCTGTTTACCTTCCACCTCTTTGGTGACGACGCCACGCTCGTAGGCTTTGTCTATGCGCTGCTGCATACGCTGGTCGATGCGCTCTTCTGGGGTATGGCTGTGCAGCGAGTTGTGGATGCTCATCCAATGGACGGGGAAGAACTGCTGCTGTCGGAACTCCTTGTAGGCGAACATCTTCTGGCTGAGGTTACTCACCTCGATATAGAGTACGCGACTGCCCAAGCGGCGGCGTAGCGTCTCCAGCATCTGTTCGAAGACTTCTGCCTTGGTCGTGG
>Ga0326511_10000458_pt1 | contig 35775 bp, 31 predicted proteins | sample 0_2496_0518_D_FD_203701 | JGI IMG/M metagenome (GOLD analysis project Ga0326511, IMG submission 203701) | Bovine rumen microbial communities from UC Davis, California, United States - 0_2496_0518 | ecosystem: Host-associated > Mammals > Digestive system > Stomach > Rumen | place: USA...
CCTTAATAGAATAATTCAGCATTATGGATTTATTGATTCCGAGTACTGGCCTGCTGTTCTGGATGTCTCTGACGTTCTTGGTAGTGCTATTCATTCTGTGGAAGTTTGGCTTCCCTGTCATCACCAATATGGTGGCAGAGCGCAAGGCTTTCATCGATGAATCACTTCGCAAGGCTCATGAGGCCAACGAGCGACTTGCCAATATACAGAAAGAAGGTGAATCCATCTTACAGGAGGCTCGCGAGAAACAGGCTCTGATACTTAAAGAGGCTGCTGAGACACGTGATGCCATCGTAGAGAAAGCTCAGGACAAGGCCCGTCAGGAGGGAGCCCGACTGCTCAATGATGCCAAGGCAGAGATTGAACAGGAAAAGAAAGCTGCCATTGCCGACATCCGCAAGCAAGTAGCTACGCTGAGCGTCGAAATTGCAGAGAAGGTTCTACGTCAGAACCTACAAGGCAACAAGGCGCAGATGGATCTCATCAACCGTATGCTGGATGATGCTTCTCTTAACAAGTAATTTAGGTACGTATGGATATAGGAGTAATATCGGTTCGTTATGCAAGGGCACTTTTGAAGAGTGCTGCCGATGCAAAGATCGAAGATAGCGTTTACCAGCAGATGCTACTTTTAGCACAGAGCTATGTGGAGGTACCGCAACTTCGACAGACGATAGACAATCCGATGCTCTCGAAGGATAAGAAGGAGATGCTACTCCAGACCGCCGTTGGTGGTGGCGAAGCTTCTCCGCTGACCAAGGCTTTCATCAGTCTCGTGCTGAAGGAAGATCGCGAGAACATGATTCAATTCATGGCCAATTCCTACGTCACACTCTATCGCAAGCAGAAGAACGTCATCCGTGGAAAACTCACCACTGCTGTGGCCGTTGCTCCAGAAACAGAGCAAAAGATGCGCAAGATGGTGGAGAGTCGCACTAATGGTACTGTAGAGTTCGAATCCGAGGTGAATCCCGACATCATCGGAGGTTTTATCCTCGAGTACGACACTTTCAGAATGGATGCAAGTGTCAAGAGCAAACTCAACAATATTCTTAATACGCTTAAGAAATAAGAGTAAAACTCTGAATAATAACTTGGGAGAATTAGGGATTTACAATCCTGCACTCCTCAAACAGAAATAAACAATGTCAGATAAAATCAAACCAAGCGAAGTCAGTCAAGTCCTGCTCGATCAGTTGAAGGGCATCTCTGATGGCGCTCAGTTCGACGAGGTTGGTACCGTACTTCAAGTCTCAGATGGCGTGGCTCGTATTTACGGACTTCGCAATGCCGAGGCCAACGAGCTATTAGAGTTCGAGAACGGCACCATGGCTATCGTGATGAACCTTGAGGAAGACAATGTAGGTTGTGTGCTTCTCGGTACTACGTCGGGCATTAAGGAAGGTATGGTGGTCAAGCGTACACGCCGCATCGCATCTATCCGTGTGAACGACAATATGCTGGGTCGTGTCATCAATCCTCTTGGTCAGGCTATTGACGGTAAGGGTGACATCGACTTGAAAGACTCGTTCGAAATGCCTCTTGACCGCAAGGCTCCAGGCGTGATCTATCGTCAGCCTGTGAAGGAACCGCTGCAGACAGGCTTGAAGGCTGTCGACTCAATGATTCCTATTGGTCGTGGCCAGCGTGAGCTCATCATTGGCGACCGTCAGACAGGTAAGACAGCTATCGCTGTTGATACCATCATCAACCAGAAGAGTTTCTATGAGGCAGGAAAACCTGTGTATTGTATCTATGTGGCTATCGGTCAGAAAGCATCTACTGTTGCTGCACTGGTACAGACGCTGAAGGAGCATGGTGCCATGCCTTATACCATCATTGTTGCTGCTACAGCTGCAGATCCTGCTGCCATGCAGTACTATGCACCCTTTGCAGGTGCAGCCATCGGTGAGTACTTCCGTGATCGTGGCCTGCCTGCATTAGTTGTCTATGATGACCTGTCAAAGCAGGCCGTAGCCTATCGTGAGGTATCTCTTATTCTGCGTCGTCCTTCTGGACGTGAAGCCTATCCTGGTGACGTGTTCTATCTACACAGCCGTTTGTTGGAACGTGCTGCAAAGATGAATGAACAACAGGAAGTAGCAGAACAAATGAACGACCTCCCTGAGTGTATGAAGGGTCATGTGCGTGGTGGTGGTTCGCTGACGGCACTTCCTATCATTGAGACTCAAGCAGGTGACGTGTCGGCTTACATTCCTACCAATGTAATCTCCATCACGGATGGCCAGATTTTCTTGGAGAGCGATCTCTTCAACCAAGGCTTCCGTCCAGCCATCAACGTAGGTATCTCGGTATCTCGTGTAGGTGGCTCGGCACAGATCAAGTCTATGAAGAAAGTGGCTGGAACGCTCAAAATCGACCAGGCTCAGTATCGAGAGCTTGAGGCTTTCTCCAAGTTTTCAAGTGACATGGATGCCGTGACAGCTATGACGCTCGACCGTGGTCGTAAGAACAATCAGCTTCTTATTCAACCACAGTATAGCCCCATGCCTGTAGGCGAGCAGATTGCCATCCTCTATTGCGGAGTGCATGGCTTGATGCGAGAAGTTCCAATTGACAAGGTACGCCAGTGCCAGAACCAGTTCCTTGATAAGCTGCGTTCTTCAGCTCCAGAAGTGATTGAAACCTTGGCTAATGGAAAGATTGACGATGCTACAACCAACAAGATTGAAGCAGTCATGGCCGACATTGCTGGAACGTATAAAGTCTAATAGCCTATGCCGTCATTAAAAGAGATTAAAGGACGTATTGCTTCGGTCAACTCGACTCGCAAGATTACGAGCGCCATGAAGATGGTGGCCAGTTCCAAGTTGCATCATGCACAAGTGGCTATCCAAAACATGCTGCCCTATGAGACCATGCTGGAGCACATCCTCAAGTCGTTCTTGGCGGCCGAGGCCGAGGCACAGACCATATACGATCAGGAACGTCCTGTCAAGCGTGTGGCACTGGTCGTATTTTCCAGCAACTCATCGCTCTGTGGAGGTTTCAATTCCAATGTCATCAAACTAATGATGAATGTTGAAAAAGCATTATCTGAAGAGTTAGGTGCTGGGAACGTCGATATCTATCCTATTGGCAGAAAAGTGGCTGAGAAAGCTCGTAAATTGGGTTACAACGTGAAGTGTGAGATGAGTGAACTTGTCGATCATCCTAATGTGAAGCAATGTATTGACTTAGCTATGGAGTTAGGTAATCGTTTCGTTAATGGCGAGATTGACAAGGTCGAGATTCTCTATCATCACTTCAAGAGTGCTGGTTCACAGATTCTTACCACTAAGACATTCCTTCCTATCGACATTGAGACAGAGCTGGAACGTGACCATGAGCGCGACCTTACTTCGACTGTCACCACCCAAAAGGTACAGGATTACTTGAAGAAAAATCGTCGCAAGACTGAGAGAAAAGAAGATGAAGTACGTCCACTTAATGACAACTTCATTGTGGAGCCAGATATGGATACAGTTCTTTCGCAACTCATTCCTAAGCTTGCCCATCTGATGCTCTATACAGCTCTGTTGGATAGTGTTGCCTCTGAACATGCTGCACGTATGGTTGCTATGCAGACTGCTACAGACAATGCCGACGAATTGCTACGCCAGTTGAACTTACAGTACAACAAGAGTCGTCAGCAAGCCATTACAAACGAGTTGCTTGACATTGTAGGTGGTTCAGTGAACAACTAAATTCGTGAATTAAGAAAAGGCTGAGGGCGTAGCAGTTTTGCTACGCCCTCAATCTTATTAAGCAAATCTTATAGTACAGATAGATGCCTTGCTATAGTATCAATTAATAGCTACGTGCGATAATGACACGAGCCTTGGAAGGCTTGCCACTTACCATATCAACTCCAGGCGTCTGTTCGAAGTCGAAAGGTACGCAACGTATGGTGGCCTGCGTCTCTTCCTTGATCTTTGCCTCAGTCTCAGCAGTACCATCCCAGTGGCAGAGGAAGAAACCGCCATCCTTCACACGTTCCTTGAACTCTTCGTAGTTATCACATTCGAAGATATGAGCGTCACGATAGGTCTTGGCCTTCAAGTAGATATTCTGTTGAATGTCCTCAAGCAGTTGTTCGACATAGGCAGCAATGCCTTCAAGCGGACGAGTTTCTTTTTCCAATGTGTCGCGACGCATCACCTCAATAGTACCATTCTCCAAGTCACGAGCACCAAGTACCAGACGTACAGGAACACCCTTCAATTCATAATCGGCAAACTTGAAACCTGGACGTTTGTTGTCAGAATCATCAAACTTCACAGTAATGCCATGCTTACGCAACTCATCAATGATTGGATTAACTTCCTTGTTAACCAACTCCATTTGTTCTGGTTTCGTAGCGATTGGAATGACAACAACCTGAATAGGAGCGAGACGTGGAGGCAAGACAAGTCCATTGTCATCAGAATGGGTCATGATGAGAGCGCCAATGAGTCTTGTAGAAACGCCCCATGAGGTAGCCCATACGTATTCAGGCTTATTTTCTTTGTTAAGATAGGTCACCTCGAAAGCTTTGGCAAAATTCTGGCCTAAAAAGTGCGAAGTACCACTTTGAAGCGCTTTACCATCCTGCATCATGGCCTCAATGGTATAGGTATCAAGTGCACCAGCAAAGCGTTCTGTCTCGCTCTTGACACCCTGAAGTACAGGAACTGCCATCCATTCTTCGGCAAACTTGGCATAAACCTTTAACATCTTCTGTGCTTCCTCTTCGGCTTCCTCGCGAGTTGCATGGGCCGTATGCCCCTCTTGCCAGAGGAATTCACTGGTGCGCAAGAAAGGACGAGTACGCATTTCCCAACGCATCACGTTGCACCACTGGTTGCACATGAGGGGCAGATCACGCCATGAGTGAATCCAGTTCTTATAGGTGTTCCAAATAATAGTCTCACTGGTAGGGCGAACGATCAGTTCTTCTTCCAACTTTGCGGAAGGATCAACCTCGACACCGCTCTTATCGTCCTTGGCACGTAGACGATAGTGGGTCACTACGGCACATTCCTTTGCAAAACCCTCGACATGCTCGGCTTCGCGACTGAGAAACGACTTAGGGATAAGCAGTGGAAAATATGCGTTCTGAGCTCCCGTCTCCTTGAACATACGGTCAAGTTCATGCTGCATCTTTTCCCAAATAGCGTAACCGTATGGCTTTATCACCATACATCCACGTACTGCCGACTGCTCAGCGAGGTCGGCTTTCACTACAAGGTCGTTGTACCACTGGCTGTAGTTGTCGGCCCTTTTCGTTAAATCTTTTAATTCTTTTGCCATGATTTACACAATATTTTCTAAATTTTCGTGCAAAGGTACAAAATAAATCATAATTCGTAGTTCATAATTCATATTTATTTTCTACTTTTGCACCATGATTATTCATGTTTAACAAAAAAAACAAAAAAAAGAGTATGAAGAATTTCAAAGTTATTATCCTGACTCTCTGTGCAGGAATCGTGATGGCAGGTTGTAACAATTTGGGCAAGGGAACGGCTATCGGAGCAGTTGGCGGAGCAGCCCTTGGAGCCATCGTTGGCAAGATAGCTGGAAATACTGCCGTTGGTGCAGCTGTAGGTACTGCAGTCGGTGCTGGTGCTGGTGCCCTTATCGGCAAGCACATGGATAAGGTTAAGGCTCAGGCCGAGGCTGTGAAGAACGCCCAGGTAGAGCAAATTACCGACGCCAATGGTTTGCAGGGTGTGAAGGTTACGTTTGATAGCGGTATTCTTTTTGCCACAAATTCTTCCACTTTGAATGCAGCTTCCAAATCGTCTCTTCTCCAGTTCGCAAACGTGCTAAAGAACAACAGCGATTGTGATGTTGCTATTTTCGGCCATACTGACAATACCGGTAACGATGCCATCAACAACCCGCTTAGCTTGAAGCGTGCACAGGCTGTGGAGAACTATCTTAAGAGCTGTGGCGTTAGCGCTGCCCAAATCCGCTCGGTGGATGGCCAGGGTTCTACCAATCCTGTTGCAGACAACTCGACCGCTGCAGGTCGTCAGCAGAACCGTCGCGTGGAAGTCTATATGTACGCCTCTCAGTCAATGATTCAGGCTGCTGAGAATGGTACGCTGCAATAAAACCAAGAAAATTGAAATTCATTAGTAAATTATTGAAGAGAATCGTGGTGGCTTTCTTTGCTTCCACGATTCTTGCTGTTATCCTACTTCGCTTCGTGCCTGTCTATTTCACCCCATTGATGTTTCTCAGACTGGCGGAACAAGTAAGCGAAGGGCGTGAACTGAAGTTGAGCCACCATTGGGTTTCGATAAACCATATTTCTCCTTCCATGCCGATTGCCGTCATGGCAAGTGAGGATGCTAAATTCAAAGAACATTGGGGATTTGACTTCGAAGCAATAGAAAAAGCCGCTAAGCGTAATAAGGAACATCCTGAGAAGAGAATGAAAGGCGGTTCTACGATTACCCAGCAAACAGCAAAGAACGTGTTTCTATGGCCAGATCGCACATGGGTACGCAAGGGACTTGAAGCTTATTTCACGGTGCTGATTGAGGTGTTTTGGAGCAAGGAACGAATCATGGAGGTCTATCTAAACTCAATCGAGATGGGGGAGGGCATCTATGGTGTAGAAGCCGTAGCGCAGGAGAATTTCAACATACCAGCAGAACAGTTGACCCGTTCCCAGTGTGCCTTGATTGCAGCTACGCTTCCCAATCCACGACGTTTCAGTTCGAAGAATCCCAGCAAATACATGAAGCGCCGCCAGGCTCGTATCCAACACGAAATGCGTTTTGTTTCTTGGGACATAGATAAGAAAGATCGCAAATAAAGAATAATTTTGTAATATTGCATGCTATATGAAAATGAATACAGGATATGGTCGTGAGGGCGACTACGAGCATTACCAGGTGACTGAACCGCAACCACTGCTTGAATTTTTGCTGAACAACATTCCACACAGCAAGACCAAAGTGAAGGCAACGCTACAGGGACGAGGCATCAAAGTGAATGGGAAGACGGTGACACAGTTTGACTTCATCTTACAGCCCGGCATGAAGGTGGCCGTATCCAAGACAAAGCGCAACCAGCAATCTTTCAAGAGCCGATATGTGAAAATTGTCTATGAAGACCGCTGGCTGATTGTCGTGGAGAAAGCAATAGGTATATTGTCGATGGCCGCAGGTCACTCGTCACTCAACGTCAAGTCGGTGCTTGACGACTATTTCAAGAAAAGCAGACAGAAATGTACGGCCCACGTGGTTCACCGACTCGATCGTGACACCAGTGGCCTGATGGTATATGCCAAAGATATTGAGACCGAGCAGATACTGGAGCACAACTGGCATCAGATAGTCTATGACCGTCGCTATGTGGCTGTCGTAAGTGGGGAGGTGCAACAGGATTCGGGCACCATCCAGAGCTGGCTAAAGGACAACAAGGCATACATCACATATTCTTCTCCTATCGACAATGGTGGCAAATTGGCTATCACTCATTTTCACGTACTCAACCGCACAACAGAACACTCATTGGTGGAATACAAGCTGGAGACAGGACGTAAGAATCAGATTCGCGTTCACTCTGCCGATATGGGGCATCCTGTTTGCGGCGATACAAAATACGGCAATGGTGACGACCCACTGCATCGCCTGTGCCTACATGCCTGGTTGCTGTGTTTCACACATCCTGTAACCGGTGAACCTATGGAGTTTGAGACACCCATTCCAACTGCCTTTCGACAATTATTCAAGTAAACTATGGAAGATTGGACATATTATCTCATTGCGCTGTTTGTTATCGTCGCAGCGATATACATCATAAAAAAAGTGGCCAGTTGCATGGTGAAAATCATCGTTTTCATCGTGATACTTGCCACTCTGTTTGCCGGATACTACTTCTTGCTTTAGTATTCCGTCTTGTCTTCTTTTTCGTCCCACATCTTGAAAGCTTCAAGCGCTTCATCACGTAGAAGTATCTCTGAAGGTTTCTTGCGCTGGTCGGCAGGGAGGGAAATCTCCTGATAGATGAAGTCATCGTCGAAACCTATTTTGGCAGCATCCTTGCGGTCGTTGCCCATATAGATTTTGTCAAGATGGGCCCAGTATATGGCACCAAAGCACATAGGACAAGGCTCACAGGATGTGTAAATCTCACATCCGCTCAGGTCGAACGTTCCAAGTGCCTTGCAAGCCTTACGGATAGTAGACACCTCGGCATGAGCCGTAGGGTCACAGTCAATAGTTACACAATTGGAGCCCTCAGCGATGATTTCTCCGTTGCGGGCTATCACGGCCCCGAAGGGACCTCCGCCATTTTGAACGCTCTGTTTGGATAGTACGATGGCACGTCGCATCAATTCTTTCGTAGTCATCTTTCTTCTAGTTTTGTTTCTTGTTCATAATATTTGTTGAACTTTTCGCGCAGTTGCCGGATATCTGCAATCACAGCACGTAGTTCTTTCAGTTTCTCTTCATTAGGTGAGCCGGGAATCCACAAGCGGATATAACCATTAACAGAGTATTTCTGGTCAATATGCTCCTTGAAGCGTAGCCAATGGTGCTCTTTGTCCAGTTCTGGATAATTGGCTAAACCATACTGCACAGTACGCAGAAACACCACCTCTGGCACAATATCTCGGTCCGCCTCTGCTACGATCTTACCATAGAGACTGCGTGGTGCTCGAGAAGCAGACGCCCTATGATCCTCGATAGCCTCCTTCATTATCTTAATCTGCTCGGCAGAGAACCATTTCTTCAGCCGTGCATCGTTCTGCAGAATTTTTCCTCCCGTGATGTGATGGACGGCACGAGGACCAGACATCCCAATATCGTGATAGGCGGCTATCGTATAAACCATATCAATATCTGCACCGGTACGCATGGCCAAATCCAGAGAACGGCGTATGACGCGAGTAACGTGTTCCAAGTTGTGAGCACGGTCGAAACTGGCATATTGAGGCAATATCTGCGTCTCAATGAATTCTACTAAATCAAGGCTTGCAGTATTTTTTAGCATACTTTTTCAGACTTATTTGTTGCAAATATACGAAGAATTATCTACTTTTGCAAACGAAATAATGAAAAAGTGTCTTATGGAAGTAAAGAAAGATTCATTCCAAGCGTGGTTTCTTGCAGCAAGACCCAAAACGCTATCAGGAGCAGCCGTGCCAGTGATGATAGGACTGTCACTGGCTTATAGCGACGCTGGGCTGTATGAAGGCAATGTGTTCAATTGGACAGCGGCTATTCTTTGCCTGCTCTTTGCCTTTATTATGCAAATAGATGCCAATTTCATCAATGACTTTGTAGACTATGCTAAAGGTACAGACAACCGCGAGACGCGACTGGGCCCCGAGCGTGCTTGCACACAAGGTTGGGTCAGTATAGAGAAGATGAAGCACGTCATCGCCTCAACCACAGTACTGGCATGCCTTGTCGGCCTGCCGTTAGTCTATTACGGAGGACTTGAAATGGTGCTTATCGGATTACTGTGCGTCGTCTTCTGTTTCCTCTACACCACCCATCTATCCTACGTCGGACTGGGCGACTTGCTGGTGCTGGTGTTCTTTGGCATTGTTCCCGTAAGCATTACCTATTACATTCAGCTACATACCTTCACGTGGGAGGTGATGACCTCATCCGTGGCATGCGGATTAGTCATCGACGCCTTGTTATTGGTCAACAACTTCCGTGATCGCGATACCGACCGTGTTGCTGGTAAACGAACCTTGGTGGTGCGCATCGGAGCGCAATCCTCCCTGACCTGCTATCTTGGTGTAGGCATCGTCGCCTGCCTCATGGGTCTTGTCTTCTGGCTCAATGGCCATACACTTGCCTTCATCCTGCCTTTCATCTATCTCGTCCTTCACGTCTTCACCTGGCTACACATCAAGCAAATATGGCAGGGGCGTGAGTTGAACAAGTGCTTAGGTGAAACAGCCCGCAACATCTTTGTCTATGGCATGTTAGTGGCATTAGGAGTGATTCTCTGACGAATACATCATGCTATATATATAAATATAGGTATGCAGATCGTGTCGAGCACCTCCTATTGTCAATTGGACGGGAAAAGATTTGACGTGCTGAAAGTAGTTTTGGCCGTCTTCATAGTTGGCATCCATACCACTCCCATGGATTTCTGGTTGCGTCCAATATTGCGCATCGCAGTGCCTCTCTTTTTTATGATGACATCATATTTCTTCTTTTCAAATCAGACAAAGCTAAGTACTTGTGAAGAGAAGAAGAATGCATTGATGAAATTCATTAGGCGATATTTAGTATTATACGCCTTTTGGTTTGTGGTACTTTTACCCTTTACAGTTATATGCAGAGGATGGTATTCAAATTTTGGATTTGAAACGATATTGGTTGTTCTTAAATACTTCCTCTTTGGTAGCACTTTCCGCGCATCTTGGTTTTTGATGGCCTCACTCATCAATGTTGTATTTGTGTGGTGGGCGTCTAAGAAGATTGCGGATTGGTGGTTGATTGCTCTTGGAGTGCTTTTCTATATCATGTGCTGCATGTTTTCAAATTACAGTCACATGATAGACCACCCTGTGGTGATTGAGGTATATCAGACATACGTGCATGCCTTTTCGGCTCCCTATAACAGTTTTCCCGTTGCCTTGCTATTCGTGATGTTTGGAAAAGTATTGGCCGAGAAATCGATATTTATCTCCAACGGGAAGCTTGTCTCCCTGCTGACATTATCTACGGTGTCACTTTTTGCCGAGTTTTACTTTGTGCAACGCTATCAATTGTATCAGATGGACGACTGCTTTTTTTCCCTGATTCCACTATCGCTTTTTCTTTTTATCTTTCTTGGCCAGAATTATGTGGCTGTTGGCGTACCGACAAAGGACATGCGAAAATACTCTACCATCATCTATTGCTGCCATGCTACGATAGCATGGGGCATAGAGCACTTTCTCTTGATGGAAACCGATATGTGTTCATATTCAAGGCTCCTCTACTATTGCATTTTGTTTAGTGTGACGCTGATTCTGTCAACACTCGTCTGCTATTTGATTTGTCACTATTCAAAGAAGAAGGGCTTGGAAGTCTTAAGGAAAGCATACTGATTGAAGTATCACAACAAAACACGATAGCAGCTACACTCAAATTTGGCGTGGCTGCTATTGCAATAGAGGTATTTCTACCTTAAGTTGGACGAATACTTATGTTGTAATTTTCCCCAATTATTGTCGAAAATAGGCATGTTAAATTGGCTCGAGCCAGATCGACATTTGGCTCGAGCCATTTCGCGATTTGGCTCGAGCCAAAAAGGCCTACGGCTCGAGCCACTAATTCACTGAATATTAAAACAAACTAAGATAAAGAAATATTTATCTGAAATAGGGATTCATCTGCACTTCATCACCGATGTTGGTTTCAGGCCCGTGACCTGTATAAACCACGGTATTTGCAGGTAACTTGGCCAACACCTCGTGCAAGCTATGCATCATGTCAGTCCAGCTGCCACGCTCAAAGTCGGTGCGGCCAATGCTCATGCGGAAAAGCGTGTCGCCGGAAAAAAGCAAGCTTTCCTCTTTACAATAGAAAACGACAGAACCAGGCGTATGGCCCGGGGTGGGGAGGATCTGCAGACGATGGTTACCAAAGGAGATTTCTTCGTCTGTTGAGAATAAGTGGCCAATGGGTGGCGTAGGTTCACCTATCGAGAATCCGAACATATTGCGAGCCTGTTTGTCAAGGTCTTCGATTAAGAAGAGGTCCTCTCCGCTTACTTCCGGCTTCAGCCCAAACTCATTCATCATGAAGATGTTGCCGAAACAGTGGTCCAGGTGTCCGTGTGTGCAAAGTAGATGGATGGGCTTCAAAGCTTCCTTCTTGATATACTGACTGATGGCCATCCGCTCTTCGGGATATTGTGCACCGCAATCGATAATGACTGACTCGCGTGTCTCATCACTCACCACATAGCAGTTCTCGCCCAGCATGTTGCACTGGAAAGTCTTTACGTTCAGCATAGTAAATTATAAAGGTAAATAGACACAATGTTTCTCCTTGAACCATTCCTCCTCAAACCATTGGCTCAAGTCAGCAGTCTCCACAATCTTGCGAAAAGACTGTATCTCTGATTCTAAGTTTCCCCCTTTGAGGGAGATGATGCCGTTAGGCATAGCGTTGCGTTGGGTCTTCGATACATTCTTACGCACGATTTTCAGCAAGTCGGGTAGGGGCATGACGGCGCGGCTCACTACAAACTCATACTTACCCTTCTCGTCTTCGCCCCGCAAGTGCTCAGGCATACAATTTTTCAGGCCGATGGCGTTGCAAACTTCTTTTGCCACACGAATTTTCTTTCCTGTACCGTCAATGAGCTTAAAACGGCATTCAGGAAAGAGAATGGCCAAGGGAATACCAGGGAATCCACCGCCAGTACCGAAGTCGAGAATCTCAGTTTCCGGTCTGAAATGTATAAACTTACCGATTGCCATTGAGTGAAGGACGTGATGCTCATAAAGGTTGTTGATGTCTTTACGGGAAATAACGTTGATCTTTTCGTTCCAATCGGCGTAAAGAGCCTGAAGGACAGCCAGCTGGTCGTGCTGCTGCCCTGTAAGCTCTGGAAAATATTTGTCGATAATCTCCATTTATCTTGCCGTTACATATTTATGTAGCGTAGCGCGTACAGCACCGTTGCCTGCATAAAGTTCGCGTACCATTCCCTCAATCTGTTCACCAAGGCCAGCTTCATAAAGATCAAGGCCAAACACATCCTTGCGGCTATACAGCTGTCTTAAGCAGCTCCAGTCCTGATCGGGCTTGCCTATCTCAAGCGGAGCAACGATAGCTTGCAGCTCTGCCAGCATGGGATCGGGCGAAGGCTCGAAGGGGGTACCATCGTCTTTGATGCCTTTCAGGTAGCGGGCATATCCGGCTAATGTAAGCGGGATTAGTATGAGGTTAGACTTGTCGAGTCCACGACTCAGATACTTCTTGATGGTTTCGCCAAAGCGGATGGGCAGTTTCTGAGAAGTGTCCATTGCGATGCGCTGCGGAGCATCAGGCATGAAAGGATTAGGCAGTCGGCGGTTGATGACGGCACCGATAAACTCATAGGGATTCAGCACACCTGGATCAACCACTACAGGCATTGCCTCCATGTATCCAATCTTTTGGATGAATGGACGAAGGTCTTCGTCGGCCATCTCAGCCGAGATCAGCGTGTAGCCAAGCATGCAACCGTATATGCTCATCGCCGTATGTAGCGGATTCAGACAGGTCGTCACCTTCATCGTCTCGACCTTGTCAACAGTCTCGCGAGTGGTATAGAGGGCACCACCGAGGTCAAGTGGAGGACGACCATTGGTATAGTTGTCTTCTATGACCAGGTACTGCACTTCCTCAGCATTGACAAAGGGAGCCGTGAACGTGTGCTTCTCGGTTTCAATATAATTGTTGTCTTCGAAGCCGTCGGCAGCCAACAGTTCCTTCACCTTCTCATGAGGACGCGGCGTGATCTTGTCAATCATTGACCAAGGGAAGGTGATCTTCGTTTCATCCTTCAGATAATCCAAGAACTCTGCAGGTACCAATCCGTCTTTCACCCAACGTTCAGCGTAAGCAAAGACGCCGGCTTTCACTTTGTCGCCGTTGTGCGAGCAGTTGTCCATTGATTGTATCGTAAGAGGCAGGCCAACTTTCGCTTCTCCCTGGGGGCATGATTCTTTACCAGCCTTCCATCTTTCCAGGAGCAAGGCTGTCACTTTGCCCATTGCGAAAACAGGACTTAGTCCTCGTGCCAAGTCAGCCTCATTATAGGTGTAGCCCTTCTCTGTAATGGTAAATGAGATCATTTGCAACGAGGGGGAGCGGAACACGTCCACCAGGCGCTGCCAATCAGCAAACTGCGGGTCAGCCTTCAGGGCTTCCGTCACACTTGCTATCACTTTCTTCTCAATAGTTCCTGTTGACTGCAAGCTGACGAGCAGCGACAGGTTGTTGTAGGGGGTGTAGGCCTTATCGACAACTTCAAAATCGAATGTCTCGGCCACGATGACGCCACGGTCATACTTGCCTGTGTTCAGCGCATCGTTGAGAATAGCGGCGGGGAAGGCACGGAAGATATTTCCACCCCCAAAGTGAACCCATGTAGGTTCCTTGAAGGTTTTCTCTCTCACAGCCTTGATGTCAAACTTTGGAAGCTCGTAACCCTTGGCTTCCCATTCTGCGGCATTAAAGTTTCCGCTCAGGATATCATTCAGTTTCATATTATGTATAAAAATTGATGGTCTTTAGTGGTTTGCAAAATTAAGCATTATCTCCCAAACAAACAAATTTTTACCTGTTGATTTTTCTTTAGGCCCGGATTAGCCCGCATTCTTTGTCAGACAGAGTTCCCGGTAGGGGCAAGTAGCGCAGCGGGTGATGTCTGGGGTGGGAGTAAAAGGAAGGTCAGGGTTGAAGATTTCTTCCACCTTTTCTTTCAGTAATTGGCCAAATGTGTCAAGATGGTCAGCAACATGATAGATGGGATCCTTGCCGAAGCGCAGGATGGGATCGTCAGCTGTGTGTTGAATGAACAGCAAAGCCGGACTGACAGGCAGTTGGTTTGCGTTATAGTGTACCGACTGTTGAATCAGACAGGCATAGAGCATCGTCTGTAAGTAGTAGTCGCTGTGGCGGCTGATATTCTCCTGCTGGAAGATGGCTTCAACGTCAGGCAGCGCATAAAGGCGACTGCTGCCGGTCTTGTAGTCAATGACGCGGATATGCGGGCGTTGCTGTTCATCGATGATTTGGTCGAGGCGGTCTATACGGCCGCCAATCATCGTCATGAAAGGATGTGAAGAACAACTGATATTCATGGGCGCTACGACATCGCACTCCAATCCGATGATGGTAAAAGGCGTCAGCTGCTGGTCGTGTTGGAGGAGCATGCGCAGATAGTGGATGATGACCTCGCGGCTAATGATTGCAAGGCCGCCTCGCTTTACGTCGTTATTCAGTTCCTTATGCATGGCCTCGTCAACGGCCCGTTCTATTTCAAAACGTTCCTTCAGCAAGCTTGCGATAGACTCACCGGTAATGTTTGGACTTAAGGCTTTCAGCTTGGAATAAACGATACGTGAGGCTTCGTGGAAGATGTTACCAAAGAGGCGATTGTCGATGGTCTCGTCGTCAGTAGTATCAGGTTCCTGCAAGTCGCAGACATAGTTGTAGTAGAAGGATAGTGGACATCGCATATAACGGTTGATAGCCGTAGGGGTAAGCAAGGGACGCAGGCGAGAATCCTCCTGATGGGCCACGTCGAAACGACGGAGTAGACGTTCCATCACAGCGGACGACTTTTCGATGACAGGCAATCGAACCGGACTGAGGTGCTGGCCAGCCTGAAGGGTTCGTATCTCGATACGGTGAGGACTCTCGACAAGTAGTTGCAGCATGAAGCGACTCATTTCACCAGTCTGTCCGTCTGTAGTAGCATTATTATATAATATGGTAATGTCCTTTGCCCTCTGTATCAGACGATGGAAGTAGTAGCTATAGATGCTTACCTTGTGGTCGATGGTGGTCAGACCGTACGCTTTGCGAATACTGTAGGGGATGAAGGAATTGTCATTGACGCCACGTGGCATGTTACCTTCGTTGCAGGATAGCAAGAGTACATGCTGGAAGTCAAGATTTCGTGTTTCGAGCACTCCCATGACTTGCAGCCCCTCGGCAGGTTCTCCATGAAAGGGTATCGAAGTCGATGAAATGAGCTGACGAATAAGTCGCTGCAGGGTGACCACATCAATACTGAGGTCACCACAGTCGACAAGTTCCCGCAAGCGGTTTATGAGACTATAGGCACGGAAGACACTCTCCTGGAAGAGCGGATCTTTCGTCTCGTTGCCTTGGGCGGTGAATCGTATCAGCTTGCAGAGCCATTGTAGGAGTTCTGGATTACCTCCTTCGGGCGTAGCAAACAATTCCTCTTCGGAGATGAAGGCTGAATAAGGATGACGTTTCACAACATTTACATAACGAGGACGGAAACTGTTGCGGCTTACATCATAGCCCAATGTGCGAAGCGTGATTAGTTGGCCGATGAACGAGGCTATAGGCGCTTGAGAAAGCGGATAGCCAGTCGTAATATTGACCTTTTCCACTTCATCTGGTAGTGCATGAATGGCTGTGGGCAATAGAGCCTCGTTGCAAAGAACGATGGCCGTAGAGCGTCCTCCTTTGATTCTATCCTGCTGGCTGAGCCAAGTACTAATATAACGTGCCTGAATGTTCTCAGTAGAAGCAGAGACGAATGATATCTGCTTCGTCTCGGCAAACTGCCCGTAGATATCTTTGTTGGAGGAATCCAGCTCGTTGGGGAAGTCGGCTTGATAGAGAGCGATATAGTGGCCGGCTTCGTTTTGTCCTTGCATGTAGTATTGGTCGAAATCCCAGTAGAAGTGGGCACGCCCTTCTTTCTTAAGCATGCTGAACAAACGTTGCTCCACCTGTTGCAGCACATTGAAGCCAACGAAGAGGTAAGTGTCGTAGGCGAAATCGATGTGACTGCTGCTCGCCACCTGACGATAGAGGGCCCCTTCATAGGCCAGTCCCTGTTGAGCGAGATGTTTATTGAAACCTTGGTAGAGGTCAAACATTCTCGACCAAAGACGCAGGAATCGCTCTTTGAGCTCGGTGTTGTGATCATCGGAGAAATTACCAAAAAACTTTCTGATGGCTGCTTTCTGCTCTTCGGTCAAGTAGGCAATGTCGTCAAGTTCGTGTATATCCCGTACATTGGCAAATACTTTCTCGGCATCCGCCATATTCTTGTCCACATCATCGAAGTCTGCTATCAACAATTGTCCCCAGCCATAGAAATGGTCGAGTGTCTCGTCTGTTCCTGTAACTTCGGTGAATACACGGTGTAAGTCGCAAACCAGCTTTATTGGGTCGGCCACTTCCAGGTCGGAATGGTGACGGAAGAGATCGCTGATGGTGATATAGGCAGGACTCCAGATAGGATGACTCGATAGACGCGCCAGATGCTCGTTAAGGAATAGTGAGGCTCGTTTATTGGGAAAGACAACGGCGATACGAGAGAGATCGGTGCCATATTTTCTGAGAATATCCTCAGCTACATATTCTAAAAATGATTTCATGAAACTTCGATTATTTCGTTGGAATAGACGTACCAAAGGTAGCCCTTGATATTGCGATACCCCATGTTCTCTAATAAATGTATGTATTCTCGTACTTGGTCGTGATAAGCATCGCGTGGATGTCCAAACTTGAAATCGACGACAATCATCTCATTGCCATCAGTCATTACGCGGTCTGGTCGACGCTCATATACCTTATTTGTAATAGGGTCAACGTTGAGAATGGTACACTCGTTGAAGAGTTGCCAGCGGTCAGAAAACCAGTCGGCCACACGTGGCGACTCCAAACGCTTACGAATCATGCGTTCTATTCGTTCGCGAGTAATCTCGTCGTCATAGATGACTCCCTCGCCCTCGAGTTGATGCAAGGCCTGATTGATGTCGGCAGTAGTACGGATGGTAGAGAATACATGATGGAGGACACTTCCCATCTGAATGTATCCTTTCTGCCGTTCAGTCTCTTCATTTTCTTCTGTATCGGCAAACTCCTGACTCTTGTTGCTCTGACGGAAGATAACCTTTTGTTCGAAGGTGTGAATGTCTACTTCTATTGGGGTAGGGATCGTCAAGAAGACGTTTGGCTGGTGCGCCTTCTCTTGTTTATGCTGTTTGTGAGATAGAACCCCGAAAGTGAACTCCATCGTTGCATTTTCGTCTTCAACTCCAGAAATCACGGCATCATCGATGGAAAGCATGGGCAACACCTGTTCGATAATGGCAGATCGCGACGCATTTGTGCCACGCTTTCCGATAACAAACAAATTATTGGCTGCTCGAGTGAAGGCCACATAGAGCAGATTGAGGTTATCAACGATGTTCTGTTGATGCTCCTCGTCATAATAGCTTTCATAGATGGTGCCTTCCATCTGTTTGGCGCTGAAGTCAACAGGGACAATGGGGAGTTGGTTGAACGGATCTTCCGTTGGCTTGCACCACAGGATGTCGTTGTGTTCCATACGCCAGTCGCAGAAAGGGATGATGACAGTAGGAAATTCCAGACCTTTACTCTTATGAATGGAGATAAGCCTGATTCCATCTGTCTCAGGGCTTTGTATGGTCTTGCCACAGAGCGTGTTGTCCCACTCTTTGAGGAACATACTGATATCTCCCTGCTGTTCATCGACGAAAGCAGCAATCTGGTCATAAAATGCGCAGAGATAGGCACTTTGTCCTTTGAGTCTCTCAAGGTGGAAGATGTCGTACAGTTGTTCGGCTAATTCGTAGATAGGCATACGGAGTAGATCATCCTTTTCATTCGTAAATCTTTCAGGCAAGGTCGTTTCCTCATGAAGAGGTTTGTCTTCCCAAGCTTTCGCAAGAAAGGCTTTGGCAATCTTGTCGTCAGGATTGACCAGAAAACGCATAGCCTGAATAATGACTTTTACGGCAGGTGAAGCATCAAGTCGGAAGGCTTCGTCGCTGACGAGCTGTAGGTCTGGCAGATGTTCCATGAAGTAATTCGCAATCAGAGGGATGTAGGCGTTGACGCGAAGGAGGATGGCAATGTCTCCTGAGGGAATGCCTGCAGCTATCAAATCGCTAACCTGCTGACAAAGCAACTCCAGCGTACGCTCCTGATAATTATCGTCGACTAACAGACGGATATTCACTAAGCCCTCAGATGGCTTATTATCTTGCACTTTCTGCCGCACGCTACTGTAGGCGCTAATATTCTCCTGCTGAGCAGCTAAAGCGAAGAATTCATTATTGAAGTCAACGATGTTGCGACATGAGCGATAGTTATACTCCAACGGGACTTTCTTGACCATAGCAGGAGAAAACTCACAATCGATTCCAGCCAGCAAACGCCAGTCACCACTTCGCCAGCGATAGATGCTTTGCTTCACGTCGCCAACAATTAGATTTTCAGAATTCGAATGGCTCATAGTCTCATTGAGCAACACCTTGAAGTTCTGCCATTGGACTGTCGACGTGTCCTGAAACTCATCTATCATGATATGCTCCAGTTGCGTGCCTATTTTCTCGAAAATGAAGGGAGAGTCACTACCATCAATGAGTTCGTGTAGAAGTTGCTGTGTGTCGCTTAGCAGGAATAGGTTGGCCGCTTCATTTTGTTCGCGTACCTTTTTCTCAATGCTTTCAAGGAGGCGAAGTTGGTTGAGGTGGCGCAAAGTAAGGTCGGCTGACTTATAGAGTCGCCATTGTTGGGGCTGCTCCTTCACGGCAAAGCGCAGGATGTCGCCAAGAGTTCCATCTGCAAGAAAGAATATTTCCACGCGGCGAGGATGAGTTTTCTTACACCATTTATCAGGTTGGTCCACACAATCGATGACACGCTTGCCAAGCACAGAGGGGTCGAATTGTCCATTTCTGAGTTTAAGGAAGAATCCACCCAAACCATTCTTTCCATAAGCAAGGTCGTCGACTGTGAGACCTGCCCCTTCGAGTTCGGCAAAGAACGATTCGGCGACGTCTTTCATCCTGTCTTCCGCCTTCGAACGAATGTCGCGCAGCTTGGCAGTATACTCTTCGAAGAAGCCCTCCTTTCCAACTACTTCCTGCAATTGTTTACTCTCACGTTTGTAGTAGTCGCGGAAGATGGTACGTCCAAATTGTTTTATCTGTCCTATAACGTTCCAGGAACGGTCATCGTTGATATTCTCAATGATATAGTGCATGAGCCATTGTAGTTCCACATCGGTAGTGGTAAGGCTTTCTATCAGTTGGTCAACAGCCACTTCCTCCACCTGTACATCGTTTAGTCCAATCTTTAGTGTTGCAGTCAGGTCGAGTTCGCGAGCAAGATTGCGTAACACGCTTTGGAAGAACGAGTCGATGGTTTCCACACGGAAATAACTGTAGTTGTGCAACAGATTGTGAAGCGCTGCTCCTGCCTGATTTCGCACAAAGTCAGGACTCACGTCAAGCTTGCGACAAACGAAGTCGAGATAGTCATTAGAAGAGGAAAGCTTACGCCAAATGCCATACAACTGGCTCAGGATGCGGTTTTTCATTTCTTCCGTTGCCTTATTGGTAAAGGTAACGGCGAGAATCTGCCTGTATGCCTGCGGATCATTAACCAGCTTGGCTATATATTCTGCCGCCAAAGTAAAGGTCTTACCGCTACCGGCACTTGCTTCATAGACAATTAAAGGTTGATTCATATTTTCTAAAGAGTTGGGAGATGAGCAGAGTAACTACCATCGCCTGAATAGTTCAAAGGTGAATTTTGTTGTGAATCTCTGATACTCGGTGTTCAGGAAACTGGCAAAGAGTCCCATAGAGAAAACACGAGTGGTAAATGCGTAGCCAAACTCAGAGTAAAGACGCGAATGTTCTATACTGAGGCCATTCCAATAGAAGCGTTCTCGTTCCACATAACGTCCTACGACGGGTATGGTGAAGGCCGCTATCATTGGGGCTTCATAGGAGATATTGCTGCGCACATAGTATTTTGAATCGTTGTAGAGACGAGAGTCAAGCAACTGAAAATCGCCCGACCAGTCATCATTCCAACCTTCCGGCAGATTGTTGTCGCGGAAGTTGGCAAAGTCGGTGAAGTAGAAACCTTTCCTATGAGTATAAAGTCCTGCACCGACGCGCATGTTGATCATCTGCAAATGGGGCAAATGATAAATTGCAGATACGTCGCCCTCCCATCGCTCGTAGTCCACATTGAGGTGACGTCCTGGAATGGTGCGTTCGTAGTCAACAGTAAACACAGGTGCCTTGGGCCAAGGGCGCCAAGCAAACGAAATGGCAGGTGCAAGGCTGTAATAATTGTCTGGAAGATCCAACTCTCTCAGCTTCTTAGCATGGACACCCTTACGAGAGTGAAAGGTCATACCTGCCGAGAACATGAGTTGTTTGGTGAGTTTCATGCTGTGAGTAAGATGAACCATATTGTCACCGAAATAGTGCCAACGCATGTCCTCAATATTTTCAGGCGAATCAGATAGGAGATTGGCAATCTCTTCCAATACATAGACGTTGCCTATGCGGTTGTTCTTGCTGATGTCAAGATACCACACACATTCTTTCTTGGGTGAGTAGTACAGCCAGAAAGGAAGGGTGAAATAGAGCTCATGGAACTTGAAGCGATAGCCTACACGGGGTCTGGTTTCAAATGTGGTCTTGGGTGAGAATCGATATTCGGCATTCAATTTAATCTTATATGACAAGCCCTTGCTACTGCTATAGCTAAGGTACTGCGGGTCGAGGATAGGGTAGAGCCTCACATAGCCGTTTTCGCTCTCGCTGCGAATGCTGCGTATCAGATTACTGCCAAGCAAATCCCATCCAATTTCCTTCCAATAGTCGTGGTGTCTCTTTTCCGGCTGCTGGGTTTCTTCAGCAAGCGTAGTATAGTCGACCGATTCTTGCTTCCAAGCTGAGACGAGTGTGGTGTCTATCTGCACGTCCATCTGTTCAGTCGTGTCAGGCTCTTCCCTGTGTGACAAATCGTACTCCTGATAGACTGCTTGCTCGGCTTCAGAGAGGCTGATGGGACGCAGAGAGTCGATAAGCAGGCGGTCGCCCTTCACATCAACCGTATCAGGAAGGGTGATTGGACAATCGAAAAGTGCGGTGAAATCAGACGTAATGTGGTTTCCGCCGAATTTGAACTCAATGCTGGTCTTGCAAAGCTTTGGCAGCAAGGCTCGAGCGCCATAATCACCCTGCTGAGTAAGCGTGCGGAAACGAATCATGTCAAACTCGCCTTCCATCTCCAACTGTTCAATCTGTCCTGTAGTAGCGTCAACGATAGCCTTGCCCTTCACTAACTGCGTGTTGGGGAGAATCCTTGGACGGAAATAAAGGCGCACCTTGCCGTGATCGAGATAGGCTGTGGAAAACTTGTAAAACCGCTTGTTTTCCTTGCAGAAGGGCGATAGGATATGATCACCGTACATCGTCACATCATAGAGGTTGGGCGTAATAAACTCAGACAAGATGGGTAATGTGCGGCGGTTGCGGGGAATGGTAGTGTAATAGACTTGACGGAGATGATCGAAATCGCTGATGCTGCGAAAATAGAGGCGGCTATATTGCTCACTCACAAAAAATCGCTGTCCCTTCGCGATGGCGTAGGTGGAAGGAATGGCCCATAATCCTACGTTGCGTCTGTGGGTCTGATAGAGATGTTTGATGTAGACATTCGTGGCAAATCCTCTGACCTCATGTGTGAAGTTTCGCTGAAACGTATAAATACGGGCCAGCAAAAGTGAGTCCTGTTCGCTGGTCTTCGCATTCAGCCTACCAGTCAACAAGACCAGTAGCATTAGCACATAAAAAAAGGGCCGTGAGTATTTCACAGCCCAAAAGTAATGATAAAAACCGAATTGGCCAAATATTTAGCCAAGATATTTCATCAGAATCTTGGCATTGCCAGAATCGCGAAGTTTGGCTATGCTCTTCTCACGAATCTGACGTACACGCTCTCGAGTCAATCCGAGCTGATCACCAATCTCCTCGAGACCTTTTTCGTGGCATCCAATACCAAAGCACTCACGAATAATAGTTATCTCGCGCTCTTTCAGCACTTTATTCAACACGGAGTTAAGCTCCTGAGCCATTGACTCGTGATCTACTTGACGGTCGGTCCGGCTGTCATCACCAGATGCCATAACGTCAAGCATACAGTTGTCTTCACCATCCTGGAATGGGGCATCTATCGAAACATGGTGGCCATCAGCCATCATTGACTGTCCGATTTTTTCCTCGTCAATATCCGTCATCTCAGCCAACTCGCTCACCGATGGATGACGCTGATTCTCCTGTTCAAACTTATTGATTTCGTGATTTATCTTATTGAGTGATCCCACCTGGTTAAGCGGTAGGCGCACAATGCGACTCTGCTCTGCGATAGCTTGTAGTATGCTCTGGCGAATCCACCAAACGGCATAGGAAATAAACTTGAATCCTCGAGTCTCGTCAAATTTTTGTGCGGCCTTGATCAAACCGATATTGCCTTCATCAATCAAGTCGGTAAGTGTGAGTCCCTGATGCTGGTACTGTTTGGCTACCGACACCACGAAACGTAGGTTGGCTGTGACAAGTTTATCCTTGGCACGCTCTCCCTCTGGGCCTCCTTTGCGTATTTTTTGTGCCAGCTCAATTTCCTCGTCAATGCTGATAAGTGGTGCACGTCCAATCTCAACAAGATACTTATCGAGTGCCTCACTGGAACGGTTTGTAATACTTTTCTGAATTTTTAACTGTCTCATCTTCTTTCGTCTAATTGTGTAACTAACTGATTTTTAGACCGATGTGCAATTTCGGCTTCAAAACTTGGCAAAGTTACGAAAAATATCGTAATCTTGTATGAATATTCACGTTAAATTTATTTAAACGCGCGAACAAAATAATATAAAAGAAAAATCAGCTTTGTTCTATTGTTTTACATCGTAGTCCAAATTGTTTACCATACCCTGTTGTTGTACGTTTTACACTAATGTATTTTTGTTTTTAACACTATCTCGAAAACACGAACAGTTCTCTTTTTGATTACTTTATTTGACGAAATCGACATTTGTTCGTAGGAAAATACCTTTTATTTGTTCGATATGCGAATTTTTTTGTTGAAAAATTTGGAAGTTATGTTTATTTTTCGTATATTTGCAACGTGAATCAATTAATCTGTTATTCTTTTTGAAAAATCTAAACATATATGGCCAAGTACAATATTACAGAATCGCCCAAAAGCAAGGAAGCTGCCTATCGACGGTTGGTAAATCCCATGTTGATGGATGAGCTTAAGGACAAAATCCTTAGCATTATCGTCATACAAAAGAAATACAAGGACAAGAACTACTCGGCCAAGCGACTTGCTGAAGATTTACAGACGAATACTCGCTATATCTCGGCTGTAGTAAATGTAAGGTTCCACATGAACTATACGTCGTTCGTCAACAAATATCGTGTCGAGGAGGCTATGTCCATTCTTACGGACAGGCGATACAAGGACTTGCGTATTGAGGAAGTTAGCGATATGGTGGGATTTGCTAATCGACAGTCGTTCTATGCCTCGTTTTACAAGCTTATGGGTATTACGCCGAAAGCGTACAGACAACAACACCAGGAACCTGATCGAAAAAAACTAAAAAAGATTTAGTAAAAAATGGAGGATTTCCACTATTCTTCGGAGCAGTTTGCAGATATCCAACTGCTCCGATATCGATTAAATGGCTTTGACGGTTTAACCACACAACAGAAGAAACTCATTTATTTCCTTTCTCAGGCTACCCTGTCAGGACGTGACATCACCTTCGACCAGTATGGTCGCTTTAATCTGCGTATAAGAAAGACGCTTGAAGCGATTTATACTGATTTTTTTGTACCTCGTGACACAGAAGAGTTTCAGCTCCTGACCATCTATCAGAAGCGCATCTGGTTCTCCAACGGCATTTACCACCATTATGGATGTGATAAGTTCGAGCCTGGCTTCTCGCCCGACTATCTGCGTCAGATGCTTCATCTTGTAGACCCCAGTAAACTACCGCTCAAAGAGGGACAGCGTGTTGATGAGCTATGCGACGAGTTGTTCCCTGTCATTTTCGACCCCAATGTGTTACCCAAGCGGGTAAACAAGGCCGACGGAGTGGACCTCATCCAGACTTCTGCATGCAATTTCTATCAGGATGTCACTCAGCAGGAAGCCGAAGACTATTATGCGAGCATGAAGGCGGGTGGGGGCGAGGAGCCACCTTCGTATGGACTCAATTCCACACTCGTTCGTCAGTCAGACGGAACAATAGCTGAGGATGTTTGGAAGGCTGATGGCCGCTATGGAAATGCCATCCGCCACATCGTCTATTGGCTTGAAAAGGCTGCCGAGGTCGCAGAGAACGACAGACAGCGGCACGTTATCAAACTTCTTATCGACTATTACCAAACAGGCGATTTACGTACCTTCGACCAATACTCTATAGAATGGTTGCAATGCCTTGATACAGAAGTAGATTTCATCAATGGATTCATTGAAGTTTACGGCGATCCCTTAGGACTGAAAGGATCTTGGGAAGGATTAGTGGAGTACATCGATCACAAGGCTACTGAGCGTACACGCACTATCAGTAGCAACGCACAGTGGTTTGAGGACCACTCGCCTGTTGATTCACGATTCCGCAAACCTGTTGTCAAAGGGGTCTCTGCCAACGTCATCTGTGCGGCCATGTTGGGTGGAGAGGAATATCCCTCGACGGCTATTGGTATCAATCTACCTAATGCAGATTGGATTCGTGCTCGTTATGGATCGAAGAGCATCACCATCAGCAACATAACCGATGCCTACAATAAAGCTGCCCACGGGAATGGCTTCCGTGAAGAGTTTGTGATTGACAAAGCCACGTTGGCACTAATTGAGCAATATGGCGATGTGTGCGATGACTTGCATACCAATCTGCATGAGTGTCTTGGTCACGGTAGCGGCCAACTGCTGCCTGAAACTGATCCTGACGCGCTGAAGGCCTACGGAAACACCATCGAGGAAGCTCGAGCCGACCTCTTTGGCCTCTATTATATTGCCGACGAAAAGCTTGTTGAGTTAGGGCTTACGCCTAATATGGAGGCTTATAAGTCGCAATATTACACATACATGTTGAACGGCTTAATCACGCAGTTGGTGCGAATAGAGCCAGGCCGTCAGATTGAAGAGGCTCACATGCGCAACCGTGCCCTTATTGCCAGATGGTGCCTCTCGCATGGGGATGCCATCAAACTGGTGAGACTTGATGGCAAAACTTACTTGAAGATAGACGATTACGAACAATTGCGAAAGTTAATTGCTGAGCTTTTGGCTGAAATTCAGCGCATCAAGAGCGAAGGTGATTTTGAGGCAGCCCGACAGTTAGTTGAGAAGTATGCTGTGACTATTGACCCAGTATTACATGCAGAGGTTCTGGAGCGTTATCGCAAGCTTCACCTTGCTCCCTATAAAGGGTTTATCAATCCTATGCTGCTGCCTGAGTACGATAGCAAAGGCTCTATTGTAGATGTTAAAGTCTATTATGACGAGCCCTACGACCACCAGATGCTGCGATACAGCCAGGAATATGGCACCCTGATATAACAAATACCAAGATACGTCAAAATGGACAACGAAATAGTTGAGAAAGTAAAGGAAATCAAACGGGAATTTCGCGCTATGATGGATGGTGCCACAGCACAGTCTATGCGTGAGAAAGGCCTGAAGTACAAACTGAACTGGGGCGCCACACTTCCACGATTGCGCCAATTGGCCGATGAAATCGGCAAGAATTATGACTTGGCTATTGCTTTGTGGAAAGAAGACGTGCGCGAATGCAAGATACTCGCTACGATGATTATGCCTCCAGACAAGGTGCTGCCTGAGGTTATTGATATCTGGATGGAGCAGACCACCAGCTTGGAAATTGCCGAACAAGCTGCTTTCAACCTCTATCAGCACTTGCCTTTCGCAGCCGATAAAGCTTTCATGTGGTTATCCTCACCTGATGTGCTACCACAGATTTGTGGCTATCACATTCTCAGCCGATTGTTCATGCGAGGCCAGGAACCCAATGAACGAGCCATCAACGAGTTTGTCGACCAGGCATTATGTGCGCTACAGAGCGATGACATTAGTTTAAAGAAAGCCGCGATGCAATCTCTGCAACACTTTGCTAATCTTGGACTTATGTACGAAAGGATTGCTAATTCTGCTCTTCGTTCCATTGGGCTTTCTTTTACTTAGCCAAAATCAGGCAAATTTTTCCGCTTAACTATCCAGCATTTTTTTCATAGTTATCGCGCAAATTTTCTTAGGCCTAAGAGCTAAATCGAATCCTGCTTGAGGTGAGATTTGGCTCTTTTCTATTTCAGTTAAAATTTGATATATAGTAAGGTGAAAATTTGGAAGTGTGAAATATTTTCATTACCTTTGCACCCTCATTGAAAATAACAACAAAATATACAACAAAACCAATGACAAAACGTTTCGCCGAACACAACGGCTTGAACCTGACACAGGTAAACAACGAGATTCTGGAAAAGTGGATGAAAGAGGACATCTTCCATCGCTGCATAGACGAGCGTGAGGGCTGTCCTCAGTTCGTGTTCTTCGAGGGACCTCCCTCGGCAAATGGTCACCCAGGCATCCATCACGTATTAGGACGTGCGCTGAAAGACACGTTTAACCGCTACAAGACCATGCAGGGCTTCCAAGTGAAGCGCAAAGCAGGCTGGGACACACATGGACTGCCAGTGGAGCTGAGCGTGGAGAAGGCGCTGGGAATTACCAAGGCCGACATCGACAACAAGGAATCGGGAAAATATATTTCTACCGAGGAATACAACCAGAAGTGTCGTGAGAACGTGATGATGTATACCGCCGAGTGGCGTGAACTCACGGAACGCATGGGCTACTTCGTTGACCTCGATCACCCCTACATCACCTACGACAACAAGTATATCGAATCGTTGTGGTATCTCTTGAAGAAGTTCTATGAAAAGGGCCTTCTCTACAAGGGTTACACCATTCAGCCCTATAGCCCTGCAGCAGGTACAGGTCTCTCGAGTCACGAGTTGAACCAGCCAGGATGCTATCGTGACGTAAAGGACACGACCTGCACGGCCTTGTTCCGCATGAAGACGCCAAAGCCCGAGATGACAGGGTGGGGCACTCCTTTCTTCATGGCTTGGACGACCACACCTTGGACACTTGCCGCCAACACCGCGCTTTGTGTAGGTCCCAAGATTGACTATGTGGCCTTGGAGACATACAACCCCTATACCGCTGAGAAAATCACAGTCGTGATGGCAGAGGCACGAGTTCCTGCCTATTTCGACACAGCAGCAGAGATTACCGATGGTGGCGAAATGCCTGAGTTCAAGAAGGGAGAGAAATTCCTTCCCTATCGCGTAGTGGGCCATTACAAAGGCACAGACCTCGTAGGTATTGAATACGAGCAGTTGTTGCCCATGATCAAGCCTATGGGTGAAGCTTTCCGCGTGATTCCCGGCGACTACGTGACAACCGAGGATGGTGCAGGTATCGTACATATCGCCCCCAACTTTGGTGCCGACGACGCCTTCGTAGCCAAGAAGGCAGGTATCTGTCCCATCGTGCTCATCGACAAAAAGGGAGCCGAGCGTCCTGTGGTTGACCTGCAAGGCAAATACTTCCTCGTGGAGGACCTCGACGCCGATTTTGTAAAGAAATATGTAGATGTGGAGAAATGGAACCGCTATAGTGGACGTTACGTGAAGAACGCCTACGACGAGAAGCTCACCGAAAAGGACGAGACGCTCGATATCAGCATCTGCATGGACTTGAAGGCCGAGGGCAAGGTGTTCAAGATTGAGAAACATGTGCACAACTATCCACATTGCTGGCGCACCGATAAGCCCGTGCTCTATTATCCGCTCGATTCGTGGTTTATCCGTAGCTCGGCTTGCAAGGAGCGCATGAGCGAACTCAACAAGACCATTGGCTGGCATCCAGAATCGACTGGCAGCGGTCGTTTTGGCAACTGGCTCGACAACCTTAACGACTGGAATCTTTCGCGCAGCCGCTTCTGGGGCACTCCGCTTCCCATCTGGCGCAGCGAGGACGGAGAGGAAATCTGCATTGGAAGCCTCGAAGAACTATATAACGAGATTGAGAAAGCTGTCGCAGCTGGTGTAATGCCATCGAATCCCCTCAAGGAGAAAGGCTTCGTACCTGGCGATATGAGTCAGGAGAACTACGATCGCATTGACGTGCATCGTCCCTATGTCGACTATATCACGCTGGTTTCTCCTACAGGCAAGCCCATGAAGCGTGAGACTGACCTCATCGACGTTTGGTTTGATTCTGGTGCTATGCCATACGCACAGCAGCACTATCCCTTCGAAAACCGTGATTCCATCGACAAGAATGGTGCTTTCCCCGCCGACTTTATCAACGAGGGCGTTGACCAGACTCGTGGTTGGTTCTTCACCTTGCACGCCATCGCCACGATGATTTTTGACTCTGTTGCGTTCAAGAACGTCATTTCTACTGGCTTAGTGCTCGACGCCAAAGGCAACAAGATGTCGAAGCGTGTGGGTAACGTGGTGAACCCGTTCGACATGATTGAGGAATATGGCTCTGATGCCGTTCGCTTCTATATGATGACGAACTCTGAGCCTTGGGACAACCTGAAGTTTGACCCAGAGGGAGTAGCAGAAGTGAGCCGCAAGTTCTTCGGCACGCTTTATAACACCTATTCTTTCTTCGCCCTCTACGCCAATGTTGATGGCTATGAGGCACCGCAATCTTTGACGACGGAGATTGCTAAAGATGCACCTGAGATTGACCGCTGGATTCTTTCATGCTTGAACACGCTGGTGAAGAAGGTGACTGCCGAAATGAACAATTTCGACCCGACTCGTGCTGGTCGTATGATTGATGCCTTCGTCAATGACGACCTCTCTAACTGGTATGTTCGTCTGAATCGTAAGCGCTTCTGGGGTAGCGAAATGACCGAGAATAAGCGTTCGGCCTACAACACCCTATACACCTGCCTAATGACTGTGAGCAAGCTATTGGCACCCTTTGCTCCCTTCTATGCTGACCTGCTCTATCGCGATCTTGGCGGCAAGAAGGAAAGCGTCCACCTTGATACCTTCCCCGTAGCTGATGAGTCTGCTATTGACAGCGACCTCGAAGCTCGTATGGAAATGGCTCAGAAGATTACCTCTATGGTTCTGGCTCTGCGCCGCAAGGTCAATATGAAGGTGCGCCAGCCGCTGCAATGCATCATGGTGCCTGCCACCGAGGAACAGCAAAAGCATATTGACGCTGTCAAGAACCTGATTCTTCACGAAGTGAACGTGAAGGAACTTAAATTCGTTGAGGGTCAGGGCATTCTGGTGAAGAAGGTAAAGTGTAACTTCCGCGTTATGGGTAAGAAGTTCGGCAAGCTGATGAAGAGCGTGGCTGCTACGGTAGACGCACTTTCACAAGAGCAGATTGCCGAGTTGGAGACGAATGGTACGTTTGCCATCAACGTGGAAGGACAGGAACTGACCATAGAGGCAGCCGATGTGGACATTATCAGCGAGGACATCCCTGGCTGGCTCGTTTCCAACGATGGCAACCTGACCGTAGCACTCGAAGTTGAGGTGACCGATGAGTTGCTCAACGAGGGTATGGCCCGCGAACTTATCAATCGCATACAGAATATCCGCAAGGAAAGCGGCTTTGAGATTACAGACCGCATTAATGTGATTGTTTCTCCCAACGCCGAAGTGGAGAAATCGCTTACCACCTTTGCCGACTATGTAAAGGCTCAGGTGCTGGCCGACAGTATCAACATCGCTGCGAACGATGGAACAGAAGTGGAATTCGATGAGTTCAAACTAAACATAAAAATAACTAAATCCTAACTGACTTTGTTATGACCGAGAAAACACGTTATTCGGACGAGGAGCTCGAGGAGTTCCGAGAGATTATCAACGAGAAATTGACGCTGGCCAAACGCGATTATGACCAGATGATGAGTACGCTGACCAACCAGGACTCCAACGACGTGGACGACACGTCGCCCACCTACAAGGCATTGGAAGAGGGTAGTGAAGCACAGTCAAAGGAAGACCTGATTCAGTTTGCTGCACGACAGCAGAAGTTCATACAGGGCTTGAAAGCTGCATTGGTGCGTATAGAAAACAAGACTTACGGCATCGACCGCATCACCGGCAAGCTCATTCCCAAGGAGCGTCTGCGTGCCGTTCCGCATGCAACGCTGAGTGTAGAGTCAAAACAACTGGAGAAGAAAAGAAAGTGAATTTGGAAAGAAAGCAATTCCTGACCAATGGGCGACTGGCGGCAATTTTGGTTGTCGCCATTCTCCTTATAGACCAGCTCATCAAGATCTGGGTGAAGACCAATATGTGTCTGCATGAAAGCATTCGGGTGTTCGACTGGTTTTTCATTTCGTTTATCGAGAACAACGGAATGGCCTACGGAATGCAGATTGGCTCCAAGCTTGCCCTCTCGCTCTTCCGCGTTGTGGCCATCGGCTTCCTTGCATATTACATTTGGCTGGAAGTGAAGAAGAAGGCCCGTACTGGCTACATTGTCTGTCTGTCGATGGTGTTGGCAGGTGCGGCAGGCAACCTCATCGACTGCATGTTCTACGGCCTCATCTTTGATGCTTCAGCACCCCATCACGTCAGCATGTTGGTTGACTTTGGCACAGGCTATGCACCCTTCCTGATGGGAAAGGTTGTCGACATGTTCTACTTCCCGCTAATTGTCACCACCTATCCTGAATGGTTTCCTTTCTGGGCTGGCGAGGATTTCATCTTTTTCAGTCCTGTCTTCAACTTTGCCGATGCCTCTATCAGCGTGAGCGTCGTATTGCTGTTGCTCTTCTATCGGAAAGAAATCAGTACAATAAACCTTAAACGTAGTGAATAGGCTATTAGTAATAATAGGTGTAGTAGTGCTGGCAGTATCCTGCAAGCCACAGGTGCCGGATGATGTCATCAAGCCCGACGATATGGAAGACATACTCGTCGACTATCATCTTGCCCGAGCCTTGGCCTTTCAGGATGATGGTTCATACGATGACCGAGGCTATCTACAACATCTTTATCTGGAAGCCGTTTACAAAAAACACGGAGTGACTGAGGCTGAGTTTGACTCATCGATGGTGTATTACTACTCACGAGCCGACGTGCTTGCCAAGATGTATAAGCGTGTGAGCGAGCGGATTGACAAACAAGCGCTGGCTATGGGAGCCTCAGAAAGCGAGATTGCCCGCTATTCCTCCTTGAATGCAAATGGCGATACGGCTAACATCTGGGCAGACCACTTCTCAGCTATGCTGACACCATTGCCTCCCTACAACCTGCTGAAGTTTGAAATAGAAGTCGATACTGCTTTCCGTCAGGGAGATACCTTCCTACTGCAATTCGTGAGCGACTTTTTCTATCAGTCAGGAGCCAAGAACGCAACAGCCTTGCTAAGTATGACCTATGAGGGGGATACGGTCGTCACTCGTTCCACCCGCTTTAGCAGTTCTGGCGTCAACCAACTGCGTGCTGAGGGGCTGAAGGACCTATCCTTGAAACGTCTTCGCGGTTTCTTCTATTTGCATAATGAGGACAAGCATACCACAGTTCAGCGTTTACTGTTCCTGAATAACATCCAACTGATAAGATTCCATCAACCCAATGCAAAGAAAGAAAAGCCAGTCGTCGATGCGCCGGATAGCATCGCCGTTGCTGATTCTGCCCGACGGGCAGGTTTTACGCCAGCAAGTAGTGGAGATTCTACAAGGAAGAGTAGAATGCTACTATCCCCTGACTGAGGAGTTGCCCTTTACGGAGTGGTTTGACCGAAGTGTGGTGCTGAGGTACAATGAGGACAACCTGTGTCAGGCCTTCTGTGATGACGCACCTATTGAATGAATAAATCTGTATAACCGAAAAACCTTGAAATAGTAACTAAAAACATATTGCTTATGGATTTGAAAGTACGTTTGGCGGTAATGAACTTCATAGAGTTCGCCGTCTGGGGAGCATACCTCACGTGTATGGGTATCTACCTTAGCAACATCGGCTTGGGAGCCAACATTGGCTACTTCTTCGCCATGCAGGGTCTTGTGTCTATCTTCATGCCTGCCCTGATAGGTATCGTTGCCGACAAGTGGATTCCTGCTCAGCTGCTGCTTGGACTTTGTCACCTGATTGCAGGCAGCTTTATGATTGCAGCCGGATGGTACGGAATGAGCAACGGCACAGAGACCGAGTTTGGAACGCTCTTCACCCTCTACTCCGTTAGTGTGGCTTTCTATATGCCGACGCTGGCATTGACCAACTCGGTTGCCTACAATGCGCTGACGAAGGCAGGAATGGACACCGTAAAGGATTTCCCACCCATCCGCGTCTTTGGCACAATTGGCTTTATCCTGACTATGTGGCTGGTCGACGTTATCGACTTCGAGCAAAATCAGAATCAGTTTATTCTTAGCGGAGCACTCAGCCTGGTGCTTTTCCTTTACTCCTTTACCCTGCCTGCATGTCCTGTGAAGAAGGGTGGTGGCGAGCAGTCGTTGATGGAGAGCCTCGGCCTGCAGGCCTTCGCGCTGTTCAAGCAAAAGAAGATGGCCATTTTCTTCATCTTCTCCATGCTGCTTGGCGTCAGCCTTCAGATTACTAATGGCTATGCCACACCTTTCATCGATCACTTCAAGGAAATGCCTGAATATGCCGATACGTTTGGCGTGCAATATCCTGTAGTACTTTACTCCATTTCGCAAATCAGCGAGACTTGCTGCATCCTGCTCATACCTTTCTTTATGAAACGCTATGGCATCAAACAGGTCATGCTCATCGCTATGTTTGCCTGGACGTTGCGCTTTGGCTTCCTCGGTCTCGGCAATCCAGGCATGCCTGGCGTATTGCTGTTCATCCTGTCGATGATTGTCTATGGTGTGGCCTTCGACTTCTTCAACATCTCTGGTTCGCTGTTTGTCGACAAGACGACAAGTCCGGAAATACGCTCTTCGGCCCAAGGACTCTTCATGGTGATGACCAATGGACTTGGTGCTACCATCGGTTCGCTGACAGCTCAGTTTGTTGTCAACAGCAACACCGCTGCCGACGGCTCCGTTGCTTGGTCAGCAGTATGGTCCACCTTCTCTATCTACGCGTTGGTGGTAGGCATCTCGTTTGCCCTTATCTTCCGTCCAAAGCCTGAGGAAATCAAGGTATAGACAGCAACATGAAACGTACTCGACTTCGTTTTCAGAGCATCCAACAGATTGTGGGCGCCGATGGCTTTGCGGTCGTATTGTTGACCGATGAAGCCCGTCAGCGTGCCCTCTCTGTGGTGTGTGACGAAGCAATGTCCCGTCAGATACTGTTACGGTTACAGTCTCCAAGACTATGTCGTACGTTGCTACCCGAGGCGCTTCTGCAAATGATGACGAGTCAACACGAAATGATGATCTACGGTATTCACGAAGGGCAATACCAAGTGGTGTTGGCCGACCGCAACTATGAACGAAGCACACGAATTAGGATGAGCGATGCCGTGCTGCTTACGATGATTTGCGAGGACATTCCCCTCTATATCGAGGACGCATTGATGGAAAGGCAGAGCGTAGCTTTTGATCCTAAGGCAACGGGCATAGCCATTCCTATCAACACGATGGACAACGACCGGCTGAAGGAAGCCCTTTCTCATGCAATAGAGGTGGAAAACTACGAGTTGGCCTCGCACCTACGCGACGAGATCAACAGAAGGAAGAATGAAGCTAAACAATAGGGAAGAAAATTGAAAGAGATAAGATATTTTTACGTGCCAGATGCTACTCATCAACAGCAATTGCCTGATGAAGAGGCCCAGCATGCCATTCGTGTCCTGAGGCTGAAGGAGGGCGACGAAATGGTCTTGATGGATGGATGCGGCGCTTTCCATGAAGCTTTGGTGACCTTCGCCGACAAGCACCATTGCCTGTATGAGATACGCCGTTCCCTGCCTCAGCAACCTGCTTGGCGAGGTCATCTGCACTTGGCTGTGGCTCCCACGAAGATGATGGAACGTATAGAATGGTTGGCCGAGAAAGCCACCGAGGTGGGATTCGACGAACTATCCTTTCTCGACTGCCAGTTCTCTGAGCGCCGAACCATCAAGACAGCTCGAATTGAGAAAATTGTCGTTGCGGCGATGAAGCAAAGTCGCAAGGCTTGGCTACCACAAGTCAACGAGATGGAGTCGTTTCGTTCCTTCATCCAAAAGCACACCCAAGGTCGTCGCTATATCGCCCATTGCTATGAGGAGGTGCCACGTGAAAACCTGTATAGCGAACTCCTCCAACCCTCGGATGATGACGTCTTGGTAATGATTGGACCCGAAGGCGATTTCTCTATCGAAGAGGTTCGGATGGCTGTCGATGCCGGTTTCGTATCCGTTGACTTGGGAAAGAGTCGCCTACGAACGGAGACAGCCGCCCTCGCTGCTGTGATGATGATGCAACTAACACAACAATAAAACTTAATTGTCATGAAGAAACTCATTGTTTCAATGCTATTCTTGCCCCTCGGGCTTCATGCTCAGCAGCCCTTCACCATTCGTGATGTGCTGCTCACAATGCCCGACTCGTTGGCTCCCTATCTCTCACACGACAATCGTCTTGATCTGTTTGATTACGTGGATGCCAAGATGACGCCCGAAGTAACCAACGAATTGCAAGGGAGAACGCGGCTCGTCTCTATGGGAACCGACAGCCTTGTGCTCAAGATGAACGACAGTCATGAGTTAATGGTATATTTGTTCGAGACCGAAGAGGAAGTGGACAGCGCCCATCAGGTTATCGCCCTGAGCCATAGTTATAAGCTTTCCACAGGGCAGCAAGATTGTACGTTGCGTTTTTTCTCCCACCGTTGGCAGGCCATTAGTCAGCCAACGATGCTCAGCTCTTCCCAGCGGGCAAGACTTCGTGAGGCCAAAAGCACTCTTTTGCGCCGCGATGAGGAGGTGTTGAGTCGAGAACCCATTACGCAGAGGTAATAGAATGCACACAATAGGACAACCGTCATCTTTTTTTTCTACGATTGTTTGCGTGTCTGCATGAAAATTAGTACCTTTGCGCCCGAATTCGAATTTAAAATTGTTTTTTAGGAATGAACATTTCTTATAAATGGCTGAAAGAGTACGTTGACTTCGATCTTACGCCACAGCAGGTTTGCGATGCGCTCACCTCGACGGGACTTGAAGT
>Ga0326511_10000459_pt1 | contig 35737 bp, 56 predicted proteins | sample 0_2496_0518_D_FD_203701 | JGI IMG/M metagenome (GOLD analysis project Ga0326511, IMG submission 203701) | Bovine rumen microbial communities from UC Davis, California, United States - 0_2496_0518 | ecosystem: Host-associated > Mammals > Digestive system > Stomach > Rumen | place: USA...
CTTTCGTATTTCTTCAACACATTGTGGACAGAAGTCTTTCCATGTTGCAGAACTTACTTTTTTGTGTTCCCAGCCTGCCGAACGTGCATCAATTGTGACATGTTCAGGGAATTCCTGACCTGTGCGGCGGGAATACAATGCATTTCCGCAAATGTCACAACGTACACCAAGATATTCGCTGCTATATTCTATCGAATAGCCATAATGGAACGTAGACATAATAATTCTCTTTCACTCCCTTCGGAATCATTTTCGGATATTCGTGCAATCGCTGTTACTGTTTTTATACAGGTGTCTGCCTGTGCAGTATGGTTTCGGTGCGGTCGAGCAGGTCAGCTGTCAACTGATTTCAATACAGAACATATTTCTGTAGAATTCCCTGTAATTTTCAATAGGAATTATCGTGGTTTTATCCGGTTTTCCTTTCAGATAGTCAGTATGACAGATTTGTTTTTCAGCAGATATTTCTTCCGTCCAGAGAATCACACCGCCGGAAGATGCGGTCAGCGTTCCGCCGGATTTCAGAATGCATTCTGCCAGAATGGGGCGGTCTGCCGGATAGTTCAGCCATGCTCTTTCAATGGCTTTTGCTACGTTCCGGCTGATGCGTTCGATTACGAAATTCTTTTCGTCCGGAGTCAGGGAATTCATTGCAACAGTTCTGCCGTCCGGCATACAAACCCAGCTTTCAGCGGTCATAAGCAATCACCTCGTTTCAGGATATGAGGACGGGATTTTGTCCTATGTGCAGGATATTAGTTTGTCTGACTGCCTCTAACCAGTTCTTCACATGTAACACCAAGCTTTTCAGCGATGTCAACAGCCGTTTCCACATTCGGAATCATTTTGCCTGCTTCGTATTTATAGACAGCTTCTCTTGTGACTTTGGCATATGAGGCAAGTTCTTCCTGTGTCAGACCGTGCTGTTCTCTCAGTCGTTTGATATTTTCAGCCAATGCCATATTCTCACCTCTTTTAATTAAATTTTTCGCAAACTGATTGACATTTTCCGCATTTTATGATATAATAATCATAAGCATACAAGCTTTTATTTTGGCGGATTCTGTAAACCTGTTTACAAGTAATATTATAACCTACTTTTTTGTAGATGTCAATATAAAAATCTACATTTATCTAGAATTTGTATGTTTAAACAAATATCAACAGATAATTTTAGCATTTTCATACAAAGGGGGGAGAGCCTATGTTTTGGGATATATTTTATAATTTGTGTTCGATAAATAATACAACGCCTAATGCAGTGTGCAAAGAGCTGAATTTATCTAATGCAACAGCAACACATTGGAAAAACGGAACTATGCCTAAAGGTGATGCTTTAAGTCAAATTGCTGACTATTTCAATTGCTCTGTGGATTATCTTCTCGGCAGAACGGACACCCTTGAAAAAAATACAATTGACAATCACAATGCAACAATTACAGACAGTGTTCAGGCAATCAAAAGCCCTGTAACTATCAGCGGCAAAGAAAATAAAGATTCCAACGACATCATGACGCAGTTTATGGAGGCTTTTTCTGATTTGCCTTTTGAAAATAAAGTTGCCGCCTTGAATTTTATACTTGAAATGAAAAAAAGTGCATGAAAGGAGAAATCTATATGCCAGAAGATAAAAAAATTGTAAAGTTGCAATCTGTTCTCCACGAAACTCAGCCAGAATGTCTTTGCCCTGTTTGTGGGTATAATTATATTCATTTTGACCAAGTAATTAAACCTGATTTTAACAATGAGAAAAGCAGCGGAATTGTTCTCCATTTCTTTTGCGAAAGCGGTCACTTTTTTAACATAGTAATCGAAGATTACAAAGGTAATAGTTATATGACGTATACAGATGAAAATTTCAATATTATCAAACCAGTTATTCCTGAAAACAGCGTATGATAAAGAAAAGGAGCGTGAACCGCTATGGCATTACCAGAACAGCAGAAATATACTGCTGATGAATTTTTCAGAATGTTTCCTGAAAGTACTTCTGAACGTTATGAACTGTATGAAGGAGAAGTTGTTGCAATGGCTTCGCCGAATGAAACACATCAGGATATTACAGGTGGGCTTTATGCCGAACTTCGGAGTTATATCAAACGCAACGGTGGGAACTGCAAAGCCATGATTTCGCCTTTTGATGTAAAACTAGATGAAAAAACTGTCGTGATTCCGGATGTGCTGATTGTGTGTGACCCTTCAAAAATGAATGGGAAACGCTGTAACGGTGCACCGGATTTTGTGGCTGAAATCACCTCTACCAACAAAGATGATGATTTTATCCGTAAATTAGCTTTATATCAGAATGCTGGTGTCCGTGAATACTGGATTATCAGTCCGCAAGACCAGAAAACGCTAGTCTACTTCTTTGAAAAAAGCAGTTTTCCGAATATCTACACATTCGATACGCCGATTCCGGTGGAAATCTATGACAGGAATCTGACAATTACCATTTCTGAATTGCTGTAAAAACTAATTGCAAGACAAGATGAAAAATAAAAAAATCCGTCCGCTGGAAAACGGACGGAACTATTTTTAAAGGGGGTATTTTTATGAAGACAGCCGCAGCATATATCAGAGTCAGCACAGACGACCAGACGGAGTATTCTCCGGAAAGTCAGAGAAAAGCCGTGATTGCCTATGCCAAACAGCATGATATGATAATTCCGGAAGAATTTATCTTTACGGATGAAGGCATTTCCGGACGGAGCGTGAAGCGTCCGGCGTTCCAGAAGATGATAGGCACAGCGAAATTAAAGCCTGCACCGTTCGATGTGATTCTTGTCTGGAAGTTTTCCAGATTCGCCAGAAACAGAGAGGACAGCATTGTTTATAAATCCATGCTCCGGAAGCAGTGCGGCATTGATGTGATTTCCGTATCGGAACAGCTCAGTGAGGATAAGACTTCTGTCCTGATAGAAGCCCTGCTCGAAGCCATGGACGAATATTACAGCATCAATCTCGCCGAAGAAGTCGTCAGAGGCATGACCGAAAAAGCACATCGGGGCGGAGTCATGGGCAGTCAGCCGTTCGGCTACAGAGCGGAAAACGGAAAGATTCTGATTGATGAGGAACAAGCTCAGATTGTCAGGAGCATTTTTGCGGATTTTAACAACGGCATTCCCATGCGGAAAATCGCCAACGCCCTGAATGATTCTGGCATCCGGACGAAGTTCGGAAATCTATGGGATAACAGAGGCATTGAATATCTGCTCCGGAACGTTGCCTATCTGGGAAAATCACACTGGACTCCTGAAGCAGTAAAAAGCACACACGCCGAAAAGCTTTCAGAAAAGACTATCATTACAGATTCGCATGAAGCAATTATTTCAGAAGAAGAATTCGCACAGGCACAGGAACGCATTGCCGAACTGAAACGGACGCATATTTATAAAGCACATCCTCAGCATGGGAAGCCGTTCATGCTAAAAGGTCTGTGCCGGTGCAGCAGCTGCGGTGCAACACTCGTCCGGAGCAGTGATTCGGGTCTGCAATGTCACAGATATACAACCGGGAAATGTACAGTTTCGCATTATATTTCCTTCCCGAATATCAATCGTATGGTAATTGAAAAATTACAGGAAGATTTTGAAAATCCGTCATTTGATATTTCTGCTTTTCTGAAACAGCAGACTGCCGTCAAGCCCGATACCAAAGCACAGGAAGCACAGCTGGGGAAACTCCGTCAGCAGCTGAAACGCATCAAAGAAGCCTATGCTGCTGGAGTCGATACGCTCGAAGAATACAAAGAAAATAAAATCAGAATTCAGAATCAGATAAATGCTGTTCAGGAAACTGTTCAGAAGATTCCGGTACAGACTATCACAGCGGAAGAGCTTTCCGCACAGCTGAAAACTGCCATACAGTCAGCACTTATCATTGCAGATTCGGATTCTTCTGAGGAACTGAAAAATGAAGTTCTCCGGACGCTGATTCAGAAAATTATTTTCAACAGAAAAACAAGTCAGGTTGTTATTTTTTATCAGTTCTGATTATCAGTTTTTACAGATTGGCGGACTAAATTGTAAATACTGATAATACATAGTGAAAAAACACAAATCCCTGCCATATCATTCAGGCAGGGACTTTTTTAATCGTATCAAACGCAAAAAGCAATAAAATTGCGTTTTAGGAGATTTTTATAAGAGTGCTTTTCGCAATTTTTTTTAAATTTATTGTTCATTTTGAACAATAAAACACAAAAAGCACTAAAAATGCATTTTATATGAAAATCAGCTGATATCAATTTCCTCAATTTCGGCCCTGATTTCGAGAGTTCGGAGATAGTCAAGCATTTGCTGCTCCTGCTTCCGGAGAATCTCCGGTGAGCAGACGGGACTGAAATCAAGTGTCCCTGCTTCGAGCCGGATGCAGACTCTGTGCAACTTCTCATATCTGATTTTCGTCTGCCAGTATTCGGCTCTGAAGCGTTCGCCGTAGTCATCACTCTGCATCAGAGCGACAGTATCTTTCAGATTTTTCATTGATTTCTTCCTTTCTGTGAGGTTCTGAAAATATGGATATAAAACAGATTATCGGTCATATTCCCGATAGTTGCAAGCCAAATCATGCTGACGAAATTCAAATTCAGCTTGAGTGCGATAAGGGAACCGATGATTGTCGCCGCTGCGGATGCGGCATTATTGGCATTATCGAAGTGCTCCCTCTGCTGCTCGGTTGGATAGCGGACCGCTCTGAGCCGCACACCGCCGCAGATGATGTTTCGGGTAATCAGGCAGAACAGAGCTGTATCAAGAATATAATACATCAGCAGATTATCCGGATGGAACGTGACATAAAGCGAAGTACAGAGCCCTGCAAGGCATTCTAAAACGCACAGAACCGCATAGAACGGATAGAGCTTGTCTGAGAATTTGTTCCACAGGCAGGAGAACAGAATCACGCTGATGCAGTTCACAATCTGCTGAACGGCAACTGCATCGCTGGAAATTCCGGATAAAATCTGCTGATAGATATATGGATATGTCGCCGAATAGAAACAGTCGGCGACAAAAATGGCGGTCAGCATGGAATCGAATTTTTTCATTGCTTTTCGAGCGTACCGCTCCAGACGGTTCCGTCAATTTTAATTTCAAAAAATTTTGTTTCTCCGGATTTGGTTTCTGATGCAGCAACCTGAAACATGTCATAATATTTCTGGCTGAACTGGAAACGCTTATTTTTCGCAGAATCGGACTTATCCGCCGGATTCTCGAATTTAATCATGACGATATCGGAAGCGGTTCTGACATCCTTTGTAGAGCAGAGTGTCTTCCAGACAGATGAATAATCGGATTTCAGTTCCTGAATCAGGAAGATAAGCTGCATGTCCAAATCTCCGACGGACCTGCCGACGGATTTTGCAAATTTCAGCAGATTGTATTTTCGGGTTTTGTACGTCCACTGTGCGAGGCCGTAACCTGCGGAATCGCCTGCAAAATTGACGTATCTGCCGGAATCGACAGCGGATGTGTATGATTCGTCAGAATAGCCGAGCGATTTTTCATAGCTGTTCTGGAGATTTTTGGGATTCAGAGCCGATTCGGCATAGAGATTTCCCATCATGCCGGCCGCTCCGGCTTTGGTCATGCCGGAAGAAATCAGCTTATCCCAGATAGTTCTTTCATTCATTTTGATTCACCTCTTTAATTTTGCCTTTGATATACATTTCAGACGGCTGCACTGTCGTATCTGCCGTGAGAACGTTTGTGCCTCTGATTGTCTGGATTGGCAATAAGTTTTCCAGCGGTTCTTCTTCAGGTTCAGCCAAGACGTACCAAACAGTTACTGGTGTGCCGGCGGAGTATTGGTTGGAAAAAAATTCTCTGATAGATGCTATGCTGTCAAATAGACCATTCGCATAAATATTCGACGACGCTCCGGAAACTGAAATGCTATTTTCTAACACGTCATAATATGAAAAAACTGGTGAAGAACTGAAAAAATGTGAAGAAAAACAATAGGTGTTCGGTAAAACGTTTACCATTATTCGACAGGCACTGAAACCGCCTGTCAAATTAAATAATCCTGTTTCATCCCCACGTATTACTAGTTTCTTTATCCTTCTCACAACCACGCCACGCTTGTAATCAACATAATCCGCATAGTCTCCGATTTTGTGGAGAGGTTCAGAGCCGATATAGACGGGAGTGGTGATTGAGTTTGTGCCGTCTGAATTTGTTACCGGGATTTTGTAACCGTTATTTTCAGAATCGTATTCCCCACACCCCACAACCTCAACCGGATTGTCAGGAGCAGACGTGCCGTCTTGCACGGTATTGCCGTAAATGCGGTAATCTTTGAGATAGTCTGCATAACTTTTAAATGTTAGCGGCGGTATGCCGGAAATTTCTTGAATCTGATTCTTTTCGATTTTCTTGCCCCACAGCAGAGCATGAACGTTCTCCGTGTGCTCTCCTCTGAATGCTTTCAGAATATCATGATAACTTATCATCAGCAGTCACTTCTTCCTGAGTTTCTTCAAGATTTTCTGTCAGTTCATCCGCCGGGTTCACAATCGTGAGCGCATCCGGAAGTTTCGTCAGATTCACAGAATTCAGATTTGATACAGATTCTGTTTCTGCATCTTCTCCGGTCTGGTTCACCCATTCACCGGAGCTGTTGAGTTCGTAAAAATCGCCTGTGCTGATAACATGAGCGATGCTCCCCATCAGCCAGCGGGTTTCAGGTTCCGGCAGGTCGGCCGGAGTATCACAGTCGATTTCAGCGATATATCGGGATTGTCCGTTTTCAAAGCCGATAAATTTTTGATTTCTGATATGATGTGCCATAAAAAAATCTCCTTTCTTTAAAAAATATTCTGTCTGGTTTCGGAATGGCATACTATGACAGAATTTTATTCTTCGAGATTCATAGCGGCGGCGAGTCCGGCCGAAACCGCAGAAACGCCGATGCCGATTAAAGTCGTTTTCAGGACAGATTTTTCTGTACTCCAGTCGATTGACGGCACTGCGACGGCAAGATAGCCGACGGCAGTTTGCAGAGCCGTCCGGAGTGCTCTTCTGAGCCAGTTTTTCATGTGCCTTCACCTCCGGAAGCAGGAAGATTTTTAAACTCTTCGTGAATCGAATCCATCACGCCGTTTGCACCTAATTTATGATATTGGGAATACAAATTTTCAAAATTCTCCTTGGCATAAATCGGTGCAAAGCCTCTTGATTTGTACTTGTCATACTGATAGATTAATCTGTCTCTCAGCAGAGCCTGTACGCCCTGTTCAAGAGCCTGCTGCTTGCGTTCAGCATCTTTGAGACGATTTAATAAAAACTGCGTAAAAATCCCGATAATGCCGCTCGATGTCAGAATTGTGATAATCAGTGTTTCAATCATAAGCTCACCTCTTTCATATCGGGGAAATAGAAGTGCAGAGCATCCGGCATTTTGAACTGAAATGCAGCAGTATCAGTGAAATGCAGAGGAATTTTTTGATTCTGCTGATGAAATCCAGCTCCCATGCCGCTGACGGAGAAGGCCGAAAAAACAGGTTTTCCTGCCGGTATTTTTTCTGTCGTCACGATGTACGGGAATCCGAAATTGACAGCCGGATGAAGCTTCCAGACGGACTTTGACTTGGAAAAATCGGCCTTTCCGGCAAGTCCGGCGGACGTAACAAACGGGAATCCAAAATTTTCATCTGAGAGCTTCCAGACAGTTTTTGAATTTGAAAAGTCAGCTTTCGGCGCGGGTTCAGCAGAGAACGGGAATCCGAAATTCTTGCTGTCATCCTGAGACCAGTTTTCAGAAGTCCATGCCATAAAATCACCCCTTTACGGCAGAAAGCCGATTTCCGTCAGATAGGCCTTATCTTTCAGCTGTTCGGGAGTAACGACATCAAACGGCGGTTTGTCTTCAAAACGCTCGTCGGTTGTTTTGGGATTTCCTTCACCGTCAGTGCAGTCCTGAAAGCAGAGCAGAATGCCGTTTCCACCGTGTGCCGTTGTTGATGCGTTGGTCAAACCAGAAGCAATTTTAGAGTTGACAAACGAAAAATAAGTGTTTGAGTAATTAGCCGGCAAATTGAGATAACCTGACTCAAGATTCAGATTTTTGAAAACAACGCTGCATCTGGTCAAGCTCGTTGAGTAGGAATTCGTAAAATGAATGTCTGCACCATTGTTGATTGTCATATTTCTTATTGTGATATTACATTTATTCAGTATATTTCTGTCGTCGAATAATGTGGTATTGCTTAATTTAAGAACGTTGAGCGTAATATCAAGTGCGAATTCAGTATAACTATTTGGACTATTGCCGCCGTTATACAATAAACGCAATGATACTGCAATGTTTGAAACGATGCTGATTCTGCTTGATAATTTGACATTTCGTATTTGAGTATTTTTACCAGCATAAATTTCATATGCTGTCGCTGCATTAACAGGCTTATGCTCCATATTTGAGAAACAAATGTTTTCTATAAATGAAGTTTCGCCGAATTGAAGCAGGCTGCCCGATGTGCAGGTGATTCCTGAAATAGTTTTCTCTTCGTCAGCGTATACTTTTGTAGAACCGCCAATATAAACGGGCTCCGTAATTTCTCCGGTATAGTTTTCATCATCTGCGGCATCAATATCTGAAATTACTTTCACATACTTATTTGACATCTTAGCACATGTCAGAAAATCTGTCAGCGTGCTGACCAGATACGGGTCAGCCTCTGTTCCTGTTCCTGTATAGGCCATAAACTCACACCCCCTGTGCAGCCTTTGAGACGTGCAGCGTTCCGACGATTTTGCGGTATTTCAGACCGTTCGCATCCGTCAGGCAGAAATGCAGCTGATACAGACCTGTCAGATTCGCCGTGTCTTCGCTCGTCAGCTGAACGCTGAAAGCCTGACCGGAGAGTGTGCAGGTCTTTTGCAGAATCAGACCGCTCTGATTCTCCACAATCAGCATCATCAATGCACCCGTCAGGTCAGTATTTTCGTCCATTTCGACAGTAAATTCATCCAGAGTGTCACCCTGGAGACATTCCATAGTTTCGATATTCTGATAAAATTTCATAAAATTCAGACCCCTCCCCCGGATATTTTTGAAAGCAGGCTTTCGTATCTTAATTTCGCATCTGTCAGGGCTTTATCAGCCTTGGAACGTCTGAGTGCATCTGCCATGCTTCTGGAGTCTTCTCCGGCACAGGCAAGCTCCCATCCGCCTCGAAATGTCCATTTTACGGAAGTGATTGTACTGAGAGCCATATTTTCAGCGCCTTCACCCAGGATGATTTTGATTCTCTGCCCGAGATGGAATCTCTCCTGTTTATGGGCTTTGCAGTGAAACGGCCGGAAATAGCAGAAATCGTCCCGTAGTAGATTTCCGTTAGCATCTTTTCTGTGATGGAAATAGAAAAGGCCATCTTTGATGGGCTGGAGGCCATTTCCGGTATAGCCGGCCGATTTTGCAGATTCTGTGGTATACAATGAAAATTCTGTTTCTCTGAACCCGTCCAGAAACGGATTTGAGCTATTAATAATAATATCGAATGGCACAAGCAAATCATAGTCAAAATTTGCACCGGAAGAAGAGCTATCCACAGCCCCTTCTGACCGTATGCTGACAAGTCGAAGTTGCAGGAGAAATTCTGCGATTTCGCAGGAATCGGCTTCGATATCAGAAAGGCTGATTTCTGTCTGACCGAATTCGGCCTGTCCGAACTGCCCGAGCGTAAGAGTGCCGTTTTCTTTGGCATAGATGAAACCGCCGGCGAGTTCAGCTAGATAATGCAGCAAATCACGGGGAGAATTCGATTGACACGCCTCTGCATTCAGAGAACAAATAAAATCAATTTCTCGTTTGCCCTCTGCGGCGGGCAATGCGATAAAGTTCCAATCATTGGTATATCTGCCATTGATAGCAGTATTAAATTTTTCCCATCCGAACGGCTCAAAGCCCACAGTACGGAGTAAAATAGAGTTGGTAAAAGAAGTGATTCTTTCACACCAGCCGCCGAATGCGCCGCCTTCAAGCGTTACCGGAGAAGCGTTAAAATGAGTTGCCACATATTTCTGAATATTTTCGAGCGGGCCTTTTTCTCCATCAGAATAATTTTCTAAAGAAGTATCAAGCCATCCTACAGCATCCTGAGCAGTGAAGGAATACAAATCGCCGGAAATGCGAGAAACTTGTGTAATCCAGAATATTCCCATCGGCTGGAGAGCGGCTTCATTGCCGTACTGATTTTTCAGGATAATTTTCGCGCCTCGGATGTTATACGAGTTCGTACCGGAAACGCTGGCCGTCATCGAGAGTGAAGCGGAATAGACACCGCCGATTTCAAAACTGCTGTCCGGACAGCACTGCCGCCGGACAGAAGCCGAAATAATATTTTTTTCTGTAAGTGTAATGCTTGTTCCGTTCCGAAAAAAAAATTCAGCGGAAATTTTTTCATGAATAATCAAAATTATCACCTCAGGAAACAGCAGGATTTCTCCAGACGGAGAACCGGAAGCCGAGCGATTTGTAAGCCGGAGCACTCAGCAGCAGCGTGAACTGGTTCAGACCGACATCAAGAGCTGCCGAACAGGAATTTTCTGTTTCTACAGGATTCCAGCTCTGCACAGTGACACCGGATTTTTTCAGAGAAGCCGAAAGATTCGGCACATTGCCGGAATATGTGAAAGACATCGGCAGCGTATCGGAGTTTGTGTGGAGCATCTGATTTCTGCAAAAATAACCAGATTTTTGATAGGCGTAACTAGAAAAATTTTCAGAATTTTCAAAAAATTCAAGTGAGTCAATTTTGATGACAGTGAGATTCTGCATCCGATAATTTCCAGCAGAAAGCACGAGATTCATAGGAATCTGCACACTGAACAAGTCAACGCAGGCCTCTATTTCCTTGATTTTCACGTTGGAATTCTCCGGCAGAAGGCCGATAAAAGCCGGATGTATAGCCGTTTCGAGATAATTTCTGTCTGTTGGAGTGTCTGACTTTTTGCCGCCGACATGCATACCAGCAAAAAGAAGTTGCCCCTGCCGGACAGCTGAAGAAATGGCTTCGACCTGAACGGATTTGCATTCAAGGCAGAGCGTGAATTCCGCAGAGTCATTCTGCGCCGGATAGAGCATCAGCGAGCCGTCCGCCATAGTATACGATTTGGCATTGGATTTTCTCGAAACATCGGTATTATCTGTCTGAATGCAGTCTCCCGTCAGGAACACGGGATTCTGATTCGCATCAAGATAATAAATATCCACAATTCTCAAACAAAAGCACCTCCGCTCTGCAAATTTTCGTCGATGATGATTTTCTTGACAGCCGTGCCGACAGTCTGATAATCAAGCTCAACATTGGTATAAATCGTCGCTTCAATCGGCTGCATACTGGGATTCTGAACTGTCTGGTTTGTTGTGTGATAAGAATACTGATTCTGCACGATTTCGGAAGTGCCCGAGAGGTTTGCAAAGAAATCAGGCATTCTTGCATTCTGATTCTGGAACGCCTGCAAAGCAGCCGGAGAGAGCTCCGGAAGTCGGATTTCAGGTGTTCCAATTTTGAGTTCCGGCACATCGAGCGCAGGCATCTGCGGAATTTCCGGAGAAGGGGGCGGGGGTGTTTTTTCCGGAGACGGGAAATCAGGAAAATCAGGGAAATCCGGAATATCCGGAGAAACAATTTCAAGCTCCGGAATTTCAGAAATTTCAAGTTTCTGATAAGAAATTTTCGGTTCAGTAAAGTCCGGCGCATCCAGAATGATTTCCGGAATTTCAGGGATATTGAAACGGATTTCAGAGTTATCGAATTCAGGAACTGAAATTTCCGGTTCAGCAATTTTCAGTTCCGGTGCGGAGAGCTCCGGCATTTCAGAAACGAGTTCAAATTTTTGAGTGATTTCATTTCTGAACATCTGATTTTCAGGCATGTCAAAGCGTTCCGGTTCGGTGAAATTCACACCGACAGCAACAGGATTCCCGAGCAGAGAATGCAGGTTTTCAGCCAGATTCTCAGCCTGAGCAGTCACCAGAGGAATATTTTTCTCAATGCCTTGTGCGAACAGTTCTAGCATATCCGGTGCATAAGTATGAAAATCCGAAAGAGGGCCTTTTTCTGGTTCAGAAAATCCGAGAATCGATTTAATAAGCCCAGCGATAAAGCCGACTTCCTGACCCAGCTCAGCTTCTTTTCCTGTCAGACCTTCTATGAAATTGCTGACAAGATCGCCGCCCCATTTTTTAGCCTGATCAATCAGCAGAGTTTCAAAATCCTGTTTCAGTTCTGAAAAGGCTGTCCGGATGTCCTGTACTTTTTCAATCAGAGAAGAAGAAATTTTTATCAGAGCAGCCTGCAAATTGATAAAACCGGCAATGAATCTGCTGAAGGCTTCTACACAAATTGCAATAGCAGCAGAAATTCCTGAAATTTTTTGACTAAGAGCATCGCTTGCATCTTCTCCGGCTTCTCCGGAAGCAAGATACTGGCCGAGAACTCCCAGAAATAGCCGGAATGCATCAGAAACAGGCTGAGATGTTTCTTTCAGATCGCTGAAAGAGGATTTCAGATTGTCAAAAGATTCTTTCAGGCGGTCAAAAGATTCTGAAAAAGTTTTAGTAAGAATTTTCCAGTTTCTCTGAACATCTTCCGGAATATCCGAAACAGCAATTTCAAGATTTAATTTAATTGTTTTTTTGAGTTTCTCAAAATCAATTTCAGAAAGTTTTTCAGTGATTTTTTGCCTGATTGTTTCGGCCTTTTCTGATAAAAATTCAAGAGAAGTTCTGATTTTCAGCTGCAAATCATCAAAATCAATTTCAGAAAGTTTTTCAGTGATTTTTTGCCTGATTGTTTCGGCCTTTTCTGATAAAAATTCAAGAGAAGTCTTGATTTTCAGCTGCAAATCATCAAAATCGATTTCTTGCAGCTGTTCAGAGAAAATTCGCTTGATTTCGTCCCATTCTCCGGAAAGTCCGAATGCTTCGGCAATCGCCGAAATAACAGCATCAGCAACAGAAGCAACTGCAACCGGAGCGGCTGCAAGTGCATCCATCAGATTCTGTAGGATTTCCGGAGCATGTTCTTTAAAAGCTTCTTTTGCGGATTTCAGACTTTCTCCGAGCTGATGCAGAACCTCTCCGGCAGATTCTTTGATGAGTCCGGCATTTTCAGCGATGGCTCGTGCTAAATTTGCAACGATTTCAGGAGCTTTTTCAGCGAGCACCGGAACGGAGCGAATCAGAGCGTCAGCCAGAGCGAGCAGAATGGAAATTCCTGCATCTGTCAGGCTGTTCAGATTTTTGGAATCCGTCAGAAAATCAATGAGGAAATCCAGAAGATTCAGAACAGATTCCGTCAGCAGAGGGATATTTTCGGAAATCGAGCTTGTAATGGATTTTAGGATTTTCTTTCCGAGCCTATTAAATCTGAGATTTTTCTTCTGCATAGAAGAGGAAAATTCTGTCAGCAGATTCTGACCGGAGCGGCCGAGTTCCGGAAGACCTTTTTCAATACCGGATGTGAACTGTTCGAGGACAGTCAAACCTGTGACGGCCATATCCGGAAGATTTTTAATAAAATCAGAAACAATCTGTTTTCCGGTTCTGGCGAGCATTTTCGAGACGGCCGGCAGATTTCTGACAGCGCTTTTTCCGAATGAAAGCAGAAACTTCGAGCCGGTTTCCGAGAGTTTCGGCAGATAGCCGGATAAGAAAGTTATCGCATCGGAGACCTGGTCGCCGAGTGCGGAAGCAAGCCCCTCAAGGCCTCTTGCCTGCACTGCATCGGTCAGATTGGAGAGATAGCCGGTCGCATGTTGGACGGTATCCCGAAGAGGCACATCCAGATTCTTGAAAAGCTTGATTTTCAGGCCATCGAGAGCAGATTCTAAAATTGTGATATCTCCGGTCAGATTGTCGAGCATAGTTTCGGCCTGTGTCGCTGCCGAGCCTTTTGCACCAGATTCAGTATATTCCAGAGCATCATAGAAAGACTGGACTTTTTCAGCCGAAGATGAAATCATCTTATCAAAGGCAGCCTGCCCCTGAATGCCGAAAATTGCATTTTCGATAGCATTTCTCTGACTTTCGTCATCAATCTGATAGAGAGCGTTTTTCAGTTCGTCAACGACCTGATTGAAATCACGGGCTTTTCCGTTAGCATCGTAGGCACTCACACCGAGGGCATCAAGAGCCTGTTTCGCCTGGTCAGTCGGCGAGTAGAGATTTTTCATAGCCGCTGCTAAAGCAGTCGCAGCCGCTGAACCTACTTCATTCTGTTCAGCGAGCCGAAGCAGGGCGGTTTCTGTAGCCTGTGCAGATTGCCCGTATGTATTTGCCGTTGAGGAAGCCTGAGAGAGAGCCTCTCCGAGCTGCTGAACGTTGGTATTTGCGAGAGTTGCACCCTTGGCGATTAAGTCGGCATAATAGGCGGAAGCTTCGGCTTTATCGGCAAAATTTCCGGCTTCTTTTGTGAAGCCTTTCATAGAGCCGGCAATATAGGAGGCAGCAGCATCAAGGCTCAGACCGCCAGCAGCAGCCATATCGAGAACCTGATTTATCATCTCGATAGACTCATCTGCATTGTAGCCGGACTGTGCCAGAATGTTCAGCCCGTCAGCGGCCTGACTTGCCGAGAAGGCCGTTTTTGCGCCCATTTCTTCAGCTTTGGCCGTGAGCTTCTCCATGTTCCGGAACGCTTCGGAAGCGGAATCGGTCAGCTCGCCGACGGAGTAGCCGAGCGTTGCGCCGACCTGTGACATGCCCTGTGTGAAGGCTTTTCCGGTGCTGACGGCCTGCGCACCGACGGCAGCAATTCCGGCCGTCGCCGCAGCGGAAGCCGCTCCGATGACGGCCATGCCTTTTTTAGCGATGGAACCTAAATTCTCAACACCGACTGTAAAGCCGGATTTGTCTATTTTGGTATCAAATTTCAGTGTGCCGTCATACAAGGGAATTCACCGCCTTAAAAATTAGCGAATCCTGCGGCGATTTCCTCATCAGTCATGACATGCGGAACGGCAACAGCCCGTTTCAGCCTGCGGATTCGTTTTTTCTCGTTTTTATCTTTGATTTGATTCAGGTCTGCCGAGCGGTAAGCGATGCGCTTCATGCAGCGTGCCTCTTCCGGCATGGCATCGAATAACGCGCAGAACTCGAACCAGTGCAGAAAATCAAGGCTTATCAAATCCATCTGATAATAGTGCCGGAAGTCTCCGAGCACAAATTTTGCATCGAATTTCCAGTCAAACAGGAGTGATTTTCTGGTTTCCGGAGTGGCTTGATTTTTATCGGAAATTTCATCTTCTTCCTGATAATTCAGGGCTTCGGCACGGTAGAAGCGGTATACGGCATCAATAAAAGTTTCTGTAAAAACCGGAGCTGGCCTGACAAGTACGCTCCGGAGGATGAAAGCCGGATTCTGCACGGAGTTTTGATTCTGGAGCATATCGGCAAATTTCAGCCAGATTCTGAAATCCGTCCGGACGGGATAGGCTTTCCCGTCCGCCGTGACGGAATCCGGAAGCGGTTCACAAAGCAAATGTATCATTTTTTATGCTTCTTTCTTTTTTTGAGCTGTCGTTTCTGCTGACGATTTCCGGAGAACGGGTGAAAACGTTCCTGTCGTTCATCAAATGCCTGTGCCTGAGATGTCACGGCAAATTTCAGAAAGTCGATATAAATTTCTTCATAGACTCTCGAATTGACAGGAAGATTCTGAAATATCTGTCCGGCAATTTCCGTGCCGAACAGATTTTCAAACAAATGCCGGTATAAATCACAGTATGCCCTGATGAAATCGGAATGCTTTTCAAATTTGGTTTCTAAAATCTGGTGTTCTTCCTGTTCCATAACAGAAAACGCATTGTCATAGCGTTCCGCGGTTTCCAGATTTTCAAGGTCCAGTTCAAGAGAAAGTCCGCTGATTTCCCATTTTTTCATATTTCATCACCTTATTCCGGAGCGCCTGTCTGGATGGTCATCCAGTTGTCCGCGCTGGTAGCGGTGACTTCTGTCAGCTCGCCGTTCGCCTTGAACGTGCCGGAATACGTATAAACCTGGGAGTCATCGCCTTCGGAATCCGGAATGACCGTATAATTGCGCATAAATCCCTTGCCTGTCTCCGTGTCCACCCAGACGATGGGACGGACGGCATCAGAGCCGAGCTTTTCACCGTCGGTAATGCTGACAATATCTGTCAAAACCATATTGTCTCTGTGCTTGTCGAATGCATAGCCGATAGCCGGTGCATAGGCAGTGATATCCGTGCGCTCAGACGCTTCGTCAACGTATTTTCGGGAATATTCGTTCGGATTCTTAGTCAGTCCGAGGTCTGTGAAAAACTGCATTCTCCGGAAGGTATAGCCGGCCTGTCCGGTGCCGGGCACGCCGTAGAATGCCAGCATTTTATGTCTGGGAACTAAATTGCTCATAAAAAATCCTCCTAATCTTCGTAGATAAGTCTCAGCTGAATCTGATAGCGGGCAGTATCGGCATCCGCATCGAACGCATAGCCGCCGGTCAGCACTTCAATGCCGAACGGTGTGCGGCCGTCCAAATCCGGAAGCTCTCCTGCAAGATTCCGCTGATAAATCCAGTTTTCAAAATGTTCATAAAATTCAAGATTTTCAATGCATTGATTGACATCTGCACTGTAGAATTCACGGCTTGCGAACAGAAACAGAAACTGTCTGATGCCGCCGCCGTCAGTATATTTTCTGAAAAACGGCTCACAGGGGACGGATTCGACGGCATATTCAATCGCCTCGCCGCCGAGGAAATCGACCAGCAGACAGCCGTCTTTCAGCTCCGGAAACTCCATGACATAGTCACGGATGCAGGAAATCAAAGGTTTCATCTGAAATTCCTCCCTGTGCCGCTCAGAATTTTTTGTTTGTGGTCAGCCTTCATTCGGCTGAACCAGAATTTCCCCTGCAAGCCTTTTTTGGCATGTCCGGAATAATAGCGGGGTCTTGCGTACGGAGCTGTATACTGCACCGTTCCGGAGCCGATTCTTGTGCCCTCATAGCCGGAGCGGCGGAGATTTCCTGTTTTCATGGGAACATAAGGCTCGGCACGGCGGAGCACTTCACTGTCGACATATTCCTGTGCTTTCCGGAACTGCTGATTTCTCCGGAGCTGTGCAGCGGGATTGAGAATCAGTTTCATTTCAGCATCACCTCGATATGCATCATCTGCGGGAGAAGATAACAAAAATCCTTCACCTGCATGACGGTCAGAGCGGTTTTGGGCGGGTTGACATCTTCGCAGAGACCGTAAACGGCTCTGTCTTCTTTTTTGGGCAGATAGGTCACGGAGGCGGCCGGAACTGCTAAAAAAATAGCATCATCGGGATTTCGTGCCGTGCCGTCGGCCTCCTGCGACTGTGTTTCCTGCCAGTAGGAAGGGCCGAGCACGTGACGGATATACGCCGGTGCGCGGTTGACGACAGTCTTTTCCCAGATGGTGACGGCATCCATATTGACCGGAAAATTCATGATTCATCCTCCTGAGCCCACAGCTCGACAGCACCGTAAGTCTGTGTACGGTACAGACCTAATTCTTTCAGTTCACTTTTGAGAAAATACAGTTTCTGACCGGGATTGAAAAAAGTTTGCTGTACAGTATATGCTCCGAGGGTCTGACTGCCCTGAATGATACCGCCGTTTCCGGAGTTTGCACCGCTGTCGAGAGCACGGACAGCCGCCTGTACCAGCACAGACTTGACGGCAAGTGCAAAGTCTGCACCTGCCGTTTCGTCAGAGATTAAGCTGTCAATATCTTTGCCGTATTTCTGTGCCAGCAGCCGGAGACGGGCAGACCCCTGTGTCAGAATGGTCTGGGCTGCTTCTTCCTGAGCAGCAGACAAGGGATAGCCTGCCGCCCGAATATCGCCGATTGTTGCATAATTATTCATAATCAGGATGCAATATCAGCAGCCTTGACTGTCACATAGGCTACAGAAACAACTTTTCCGGAACTGAGGTTAACAATTTCCAGAATATCGCCTTCAGAAACAGCGATTGCAGTCGAGCCGGAAGTCAGGGCAGTACCGCCGTAAGCGGCCGAAGTCTGATTAAATACAGCACGTTCAGACGGATTTTTCTTGTAAGCATAGGTTGTGCCGGTGTTGCCAGCGGTGATAGTAGCGACTGTTTTTCCGGATTCAGAAGCAGGAGCAGTCGAAACGCTCAGACTGCCGGGGGCATAGACCGCACGAATTGCCACGCTTCTGAGGACTTTATGCCCATAGACACGACGGCCCTGTACTGCACATGCACCGATATATTTTCCGGACTGTGCTAAATCCTGTACATGTACGCCGACAGCCCATTCAGAAGCTCTTGTGGCGAATTTCGGATGCCCTGCAATCATGGCTAAATTTGCGGTTTTGTCATTCCATTCTTTTACTAAAAATCCGGCGATTTTGCCGATAACACCGTTCTGCACGACAGTATTTCCGAGTGCGGAAGCATTGATAAATTCCGGACAGTTCAGCAGCAGAGCCATTGTTTCAGGCATAACAAGCAGATAGCGTTTTCCGTCATCGGGAATACTGGCCTTGCTCATAGCCGTGCGGATGTCGACAATCGTGCTGTAGATGTTCAGGGCGGTCAGCTGGGAAATATTTGTAACAGTCGCACCAGCGAGCAGCGTGGTTGCACCGTCAGTATCAATCTGACGGGCGAGCGAATAGCCGCCGGAATCAAGGCGGTCAGCAACGAGTTTATCGGGAACGGATTCGGCATCATAGCCGTCAATCAGTTCGTTGACAGCCTTGTCTTTATCGATATTCATGGTCGTGTAGCTGGTTGAGCCGCCTGTCGGGGCGATGCCGTTTGCTTTGTCATAATCAGATACAGCGACCTCGTCATCACGGACGGGAATCTTGACTGCTCCGGCAGTGGGGTCGCCTTCGTAATCGTTATTGAAAACAAAATCGTCAGCAAGCACAAGCTCTGAGCGGAGCTTGGCAAGAAGTAAATCAGAATATCTTGTTTGTGCTTCGTGTGCCATCAGGCATTCTCCTTTCTGGGTTTAAGATTTGGATTTTTTTCATAAAAAGATTTTTCGACACCGGAAAGTTCAGGGGTTTCGGCTCTGAAAGCCGGAGTCTGATGCGGTTTTGTGAAACCTGCGAGCATTTCAGCATCTTTCTGAATGGCTTCTTCCGTATCGCCTGTCAGACGGTTTGCAAGTTCGGCAGGAAGTCCGGCCATCAGGGCAGCTTTCATGCGGAACTGTTCCAGCATAGCGTTTTTATGCTGTTCCGGCGGAATCCAGTCAGCGAATTCGGCAGCCTTGGCGGAAACAGCAGCATCAATCAGCGGCTGAACAGCGGCATCAAAATCAGCTTGTGTGGTAATTGGCTTAAAATCGGCATCCATAGTGATTTCTCCTTTCTGATGATAATTTTTTGTCACACCAGCACCCTGCTGAGCAGGGACGGCGACAAAGCTCCATTCATAGGCATCTGTGATATTATCGAGAATATGACAGCAGATTTTTCCGTCATAGGCTTTGCCTTTGACATGCTTGCATTGTCCGGCTTCTTTTCCGCAGACAGAGCAGAGCTTTTTTTCAGAAGCACAGCTGACACTGACTTCTTTTTTGATTCCGGCATCGATTTCGAGAATGAAATCGGCATTTTCGGAAGTCCGCACCATGTAGGCATAGCCCTTCAGATAACGGAACGGTCTACCGTCCTGTGTAAGTTTTTCGGCATCTGTGATAACTTCTGCATCGTAAATTCGAGCTGCCTGATTGTCGGCAGTCGGATTATGGTCAAAGATTCCAGTTTTGCCGATGAAGAGCTTCGCCATCTGTTCCAGAGCTGTGTCAGAGAAGCGTTCACCGTCACGGTCAATATCATTATGACAGAGCGTAACAGGGAACGTATAAATTTCATTTTCGGCAAACTCACGCCTTGTCAGGGCATTGATTTTATCAAGTGTGTCCTGATTCATAGTTTTCATTCCTTTCTATAAAAAATTAATATGTGATGACTTGTTTTTTCTTATCTTTTGTATTGGCACATATCCAGTGAGCCAGCGTGACGGCTTCCACAAGGGAAACGTCCGCATTTTCGAGAATAGAAGCATAGCCGAAGCCGCCGCCTGCACCGATAGCCCGATGTTCGCAGTTCGTGACAGCCTGCACCAGTGACGGCTGTGCTGCATGGCAGATTTCTCCGGCAAAGAGATTCTGTTCAAAAAGAGAATTTGCTTCAATGATTTCGCTGACTTTCGGCAGAACTACTTTGCAGTGAACATCCGCATCTTTCATGTTTTGCACCAGCAGCGGAGCACCGGCAGCCCCGTCAACAGTGACTTTTTCAGCATGGGAATTCAGCAGATAGCCAATAATCCAGTCAAGCCCGTCACGGACAGGCCGGCAGTCAAGAGCTTCGACAAAAATTTTCTTTTCGGCCGTTCTGACAGCACAGGCAAGCGAAACATTTCCGGAAGTCTTTGCAAACTTTACACCGAAGAAGATTTTTACAGGCTGTTTCAGCTCCGGCGGGGCATCTGTTTTGAACTGCATCCATTCGCGCTCAGAAATGGCGGATTTCTGGGAATATGTCAGCCACAGGCCTAAACGCTGGATATTATCATCAGTCTGGTCATTGCCGAGTTCGGAACGGATAGTTCTTTCTGTCAGGATAGTTCCTAAAGACGGGTTTGTTTCGTACCAGAGTTCGGGGTCATGTGCATCAGAAAGACGGGGCACAGACCATTCTGCCCAGCCTGCATTTTCATTTTTTCCGGTCAGGCATTCACGGCGGAAATTCAGAAAGACCGTTCCGGAACTGACAGCAGTCGGCGGTGTGCCGCACATGAGGGTCTGGGGATTTTTCGAGTCCGTCACAACGTATTTCAGGGCGGATTCCTGGTCTCCGGTGTATTCCTGTGCTTCGTCAATGATTAACAGGTCATAGCCTTCGCCGAGTCCGCCTTTTGTGGAGCGTGTCCGGAAGTTGATGACCGCATCAGAGCCGTCCAGCCATTCGATGACCTCTGCCCCCCTCTGTTTTTTGGTTTCAAAGTCCGTATCTTCCCGAAAGCCTATTTTACTCAGTATTTTGATGATTTTCTCCCATGCGTTGTGAGAAGTCGTGACTCTGTGAGCCGTGTAAAGCACCCGTTCTCCGTGTGTGACAGCATAAATCGCCCGAATAATGAGGTCTTCTGTTTTTCCGTTTCTTCTGGGCACAGACCAGCCGAATTTCATGTGCAGCCATTTTCCGTTTTCGTCCAGAGCCATAATATCTTCCATTATGAGTTCTTGCCATTGCTGGGCGATTCTGCCGGATTTGTTGTAGAGCTGGACAGCTTCCTGTCCTTTGGATTCTGTGTAAGGCAGAACAGCGGAAACGGTCGGAGTCTGTCTGCCGAGCCGTGTTTCAGCCATGCAGTCAGCTCCTTTCAGATTCAGATATTTTTCCAGTCGAATGTCTGCGGCAGATTTCTATTTCCGACAGGGTCTTTTTGAACAATCTCTGTCCGGACGGCTAATTTATCGGATTTTTGACGATTGCAAGCCATATGTGCAAGCTGTAGGTTGCTGATTTCTGACGGATGACCGCCTTTCGATACCGGAATGATATGGTCAATACAGGGGCTGAGAGGATGCGGAAATTTCAGGCTGAAATCGACAGGATTTCCACAGATACCACAAAGCCGCTGTGTTGCGTAGATTTTTTTCTTGTTGCTGTCAAACTGTGCCCTCTGTGTGCCGTTATGGTCGGGGCGAAGATTCGGCTTTGCCATTGTGCAGCACCTCCGGAGTATAAAAATAAGGCTGAATCAGCCTTTTTCAATATATTTTTCCGTCATATTTCCCGAAAAGAAAAGATTCTTCATTAAGCGAGTCATACTCAACATGAATAGCTTTTCTGTTTTTCAGTTCTGAAAGCAATTCTGCTGTGCTGAAAGAATCAAGTGGAAATTCCTCTGATTTTTCACTATCATCATGCTGAGAATCCAGCTTGTCAATTTCTTTCGCCAAATTTAATATATCTTTGGTATAATAAGTAATCACTGTAAATTTATAATTCTCTGCTGCATCTTTCTGAGCTTCTTCCAAAAATGCAAGCTGCTTTTCGAGAACGTCCCTGTACAGGCTTTTTTCTTTAGTATTCATGCTTTTCTCCTTTCAGGTATAAAAATAAGGCTTGTTCAGCCTTTCTTTCGGTATTTCCTGTTTCTGCCGTAATGCTTCCGGCTGAGAATCCAGCACACATAGGATGCATAATCTTTAAATTTCAGGCGGTTTGCTTCTAATTGCTCCATTTTCTTAAAGACTTCCTCAATGGAAGTCGCTTCATAAAGTTCCATGCTTTTTCTCCTTTCAAGCATCAAAAAAGCACCTCATTCCTGAGATGCTTTTCACCAGATTTTTCCGTCAACTTTTGCAAAAACAATCGTTTCTTCAAGAAGCGAATCATAATTTGTATAGATGACTTTTCTTTTTTTCAGTTCTGAAAACAATTCATGTGTGCTGAAATCTTCGAGTGTTACTTTGTTTTCCTCTCCGACGGTCTCCCAGTCACAGGCTGAAATGTCTTCGATTTTTGGGACCCAGCCGGTATAGCTTTCAGATGCAGTATTTTGCATAAGCAAATGGCCGGAATGGCCGTCTCGCATCAAAAAGTTGTCTTCATTCCATGCTTCCCGGCGAATCTTTCCACCGCCTCTTATTTTTTCGACTGCGTTTTCAAATATCATAGCAGATATTCTCCTTTCAGATGGGCTTGATTTCAGGAACAAAGCCGATTTCTACTATCATCGCTTCTTCCCACTGCTTTTTTCTCATTTCATGTAACTTTTCTCTTTTTTTCTTGATTTCATCTGGCGCATCAGCACGAAGATGATGAAATTCATCATAAAAAGGTTTTATTTCGTTCCATAATGTAAGCATTTCTTCTGTCATTATTAGACGCATACTCATTTCCCCCTCAACAAATCAATCACACGATATTCGGTATAAGTTTCATAATATCTGCCATCTGCATATTCATCCGAAGCATACTGACTAATACTATCTTTATTATACCCTGTTTTCTCTAATTTGTCAAGTTTCTTTTTGGCTTCCTGATTAATAAAATTAATGTAACTGCTATAATTTTCTTGTGTAACCTCTCCATATTTATGCCTGAATTTTTCTGCATCAAACCAATGATAGAGCTCATGTACATAAGAGCTGCGGTCGTCTTTATAACAAGCAAACTGATTCATACCTGGTGGAACGTTATCATTTTCGTAAAGTGCAATATTTTTATTCACATATAAGATATTCAAAATAGGATTATAGGCAGCAGCAGCATTTTTATTCATTTCCATGCTGTCAATAATATACACAGAAGGCAGATTCTGGCTTTGATTGATTCTCATCATTTTATAAACTTCAGAAAGATGCACATCAATCTGATGAAATTCCTTCGGCTTTATTCCTTCTTGCCTTGCGCCTTCTGAAACAAAAATTGTATTTTGAGAATTTAGAACTTGATACACTTTGAATTCTCTTTCTCTTTTAGCGGTAAGTGGATTGCTCTCATCATATTCAATTCTACGGAAAAGACTGAATTCTGTATCAGTTTTTCCTGGAATTGTCAAGCCTCTGTATTGGCTCAATTGCTGCCGTTCGAGTGCAGCTGCCTGCTCAGGTGTGAATCTCGTGGGCTTGTATTCGATTTTAGCAGCGTTCTGACGGCGGCGGACTTCTGCATCGACTTTCCAGCCGTTCCCGTTTCCGGAGAGCCGCTGACGGGATTTTGAATTTTCATAAACAATCTGACAGGTGCATTTATCATGTCGTTTCCAGAATTCAGCCGGTTCACGGCCTTTTTCATACCGTCCGGCGAGCTTTGCGCACCAGGCGCAGCATTTGAATGCACCGATTCTTGATACGTGACAGCTCAGGCCGGCTTTCTGCCGGAACTCGGAATTTTCCTTGATATAGTCATCATGGAAAGAATTAGCGATATTAGCGACAGCGTTTTCAGCCCGTCTCCGGATAACGTCATCGCTGACGGTCGTATCTTCGAGAGAATGAGCGGCTTTCCGGACACGTCCGGCAGGGAATTTCGCCGTTATCGGATTGATATGAACATTCTGCTTCTCATCCAGAGCTTTCTGGACAGCAGCGGCTTTCTGATTCACGTCCTTGTGCTGGTCTTGCAGAAGCTGATAACAGCTTTCTTCATTCTGACCGGTTCCGGCCGGAGCGAGATGCTGCCCGAGAATATTTGCTTTGATTTCGGCCGTCCGGAGAGAATACCGCTGTGTATCTTCAAAAGTGGCTGTTTTATTTCTGATTTTTTCAAGAATAGCTGTGAGTTCTTTATCATCAGAGACAGCTTTCAGCATTTCCTGAAAAAGTTCTTGTTCGGTCATTCCGCATCACTCCTCAGGCCTGTCAGAGCTCTGATATTTTTCTGACCCATGAAGCCGTCAGAAGCCTGATTGATTTTCAGAATGGCATCACCCAGTGCACCGAGCATAGAAGCATCCGGCTCAAAAATGGGAAGATAATTGCAGCGGGTATCAGCGAAAGCACTGCGTTCGTAACTGTAATTATCACGAATGCAGGCGGCTAAGAATCCGGCATTGACGAAGCCTGTACCGAATGTCTGCTGTGCTCTTCTTGCGGTCAGCCTTAGATTTTCGTGACTTGCCCTGATGGCATCGACAGAAGACGGATTTTCCGTTGTAAAGCCGAGGTCATCGAGAGTCAGGCCGGTTTCGGCAGCGAAGAGAGAAGCGAGCATTTTCATCTGGCTCAGGAACGGTTCAATGCTGCCGCTCTGGAACTGACCTAAAGACGGGAATTTATCATCTTCATCTACGGAAAAATTCAGGAAGCTTGAGAGGGTAGCGGCACGGTTATTGAATTCGGCATCCTGCGACAGGCCGACAATATATTTCTGCGGAACGGAATAGAATTCGGCAGCGACTTCGGTGCGCTGGAGCGTTCTCTGTGCGCTCTGGATGATGTCCATGCAGGAGCGTGAGATTCTCGAATGACCGAACGGCCGTTTAGCATCGGGTCGATTGATGACCGGAACGAGCAGAGCATACGGAGCTTTATGTCTGACAGATTCTGAAAGTCTGCCGTTCAGATAGAAATCCGTCTGATACGGAAGAAAATACGCTTCCTGTTCTGGAGAACCGTTCTCATCACGGCTCAGAATGGCATAGCCTTCTGTGAGCAGATTGGTGACAGGGTCGATTTCTCCGGTAGCATTGCCGCCGTCGATGACTTGAAGCAGAGGGTAGCCGCTCTGATTCCAGCCGATATAGAGAAAGCAGCAGGAAGAAATCAGAGCAGACAGGACGGAAGAACCATAGAGCACATCAGAATTATTAAGCCGATAGATTTCACCGATTTGCATTGTATCGTTATCGAAACCATCTGGGATGATACGGTCAGCGAGGGTATCGACCGCTTTTGCACACCAGCCGAGGGAATAGGTGAGCGTACGGAATTCTGGAGGGATGAGAGCGGAGATTTTCCGCATTATCTGTTTCATTTCATAATACTGATACCGAAGCCGGACACGGGTTTGTTTCTGATGCAATTTTATTTTGAGATATTCCATTCCATAGGGCATAAAAAATCACCTCCGCTACTTTCAGCGATAAATTTGAGCATTGATGTGTGTGGTAGTACGGGGGCTTCCGGAAGGGGTCCTCTCCCCCCATATGTATACAAACACAGAAGCACCGGATTTCTCCGATGCTTCTGTGCTGTGATAAAATTATAAAACAAGAGGAAAAAGAAATTTCTGCAAATCTTGATATTACTATTATATCATGTTTCATCCGGCAAAACAAGGCAAAGTTTATCAAGTGCCTGTTTGTGCTTATATCTAATGTTTCGTTCACTATAGTGCATCTTTTCGGCGGTTTGCTCGAATGTGAGATACTCCAGATAACGCCAGAGAAGAACTGTCTGTAAGTCAGAATCTTCAAGTTTCTGGATAGCTTCGATAATTTCTTCACGGATTCCGACAAGTTCTTTCAGCTTCTCCTGTGTCTTCCGTTCAGTTTCAGCCAGCCGGATGAGATAGTCTTCTGTCCGGTTTCCGGAGCTGTTCCCGCCTGTGCCGTCGGAATACCTTGTCAGCCTCTGCGCCAGGCTTCTGTCATATTCCAGCTTGGCCATCCATGCCTTGGCATTCTTGTCAGCATAAAACGCTCGATTGAGCCAGCTGATTTTTCTTCTCTGTTCGCTTGTCATGGTTCAGCTCCTTCCGATTCCTGAACTGCCTGATACGGATGATATATCTATATTATACACTATATCTTGTGTTTTGTCAATCAGCGGACAGCAAAATAAACAAAAGCATCCGGAGCTAAAATCAGCTCCGGACAGTTTACAATTCCAACTCCGGAGGCCGGAACAGATTATTCTCGTATTTATAGTTCAGCAGCATGACATAGCATTCATGCATTTTTGTATCAATTGCACATTGCAGAAGCATTTCAATTTCATTATTCAAAATCTCTTTTCGTCCGCATTGCAAAATTTCTCGGAGATTCTCTGTGTTTCCTTTCATAATACTGATAACAGCATATTTCAGAAAATGTATCTTATCCAACGTATTCGGATTTTCAATTCCATTTTCACATTGAAGATGAAATTTGAGCCAATGAATATATGGATAGTGCGGACTTTCTGTAGTACAGCCGGCAATACGCCACCAGCTTTTCATAAAATTTTACCTCTGTTTTGAATTTCAGCTCTGACATCATCCAGAAAGTTCATCCATGTCCGGATATCACAGTCATCGCCGTAATATTTGCATTCCGAAATATCTTTCTGAAGATTAAGAATCGTGTTATCATCCAGATAAGGCAGCAGAGGCCTGATGAAATCAGTCACCAGACTCGGCATATATGTTTTACGCCCTAAACTGTACCGGACAGCAGCAGTCAGAATGCAGCCGAAATCATTATTTTTCAGGTTGATGGCAGGCGTTTCATCAGCACACAGAGCAAGAAATTCAGGCTTTACTTTTGCCTGTACTTCATCCGAAAATAATTCATGTGTATATACCGGATGCCCCATCAGCTCGGCAGCATATTTGTATACTTCATTCAGCTTTTCTCCGGACAGCATCGCATATCCGGTGTACAGTGTTACAATTATTTTTTCTTTGTCAGTCATTTAAAAAATCTCCTCTCACATATTTAATCACGTTTTATTTTCTCGGCGGCTTAGGCAAATGCATCCAGTGAGATATGCCTGAAGCATATGATTCTTCATACTCTGTGTCCCATGCTTCAATCGAATAGTCATAGTATCCAATTTTCACTTTTTTCCCATCTGTTATAAGGACATCGACTGAATAATCAGGCGTTTCTTTTTCAGGTAATTTTTTATCTATTGAAATCCATTTATTCATAATCATTCATCTCCTTTCGTTTCAGGCGGTTCAGGGAGAGGCATCCAGTGTGTGACTGTTGTTATTTCATGTTTTTTGTCACAAATGAGGTCAGTGGCATTCCATGCACTGTGCCGTTTGGAATACATCATATTTTCTATCATGCCTTCCACAAATACAAGATAATCTCCTGATTTTTCTGGCATTCTGTCCTTAACGGAAATCCAGTCAGATGTACGCTTGTTCCAGCTCACAGCCGCCGGCTGAGGACGGCAGAAAGATTCTGTACTGCACCTGCATTTTCTGCATTCTGCTCGATACAGGCCGTCCCATGTCGGCACGATATCGGCCGCTCCGCCACAGAACGGACAATACTTCAGCCGATGTTCCAGCCGGATTTCATTTTCTTGTTTTTTCATTTAATTCACTCTCCTTTTGATTTCATACAACAAAACATTCTTCCGGAAGCGTTTCAATCAGATTGTCAAACCGCTTTTCCGCCTCTGACCGGCGGACTGCGCCCTGATTTCTGTCCCATTCCTCATAGGCTTTTTCGATACTCCGGATAGTATCCAGCAGAGAATGGTTCTTATCCTGGAAAAAGCTCATGGATTCAAGGGCCGGTTTCCGATAGCGCAGCATTTCACAGCGTTCTGCTTTGGTCATTGTGACCACTCCTTTCTGAATTTCATTTCACTTTTCTCCTGATTTGTGTAATAACAGTCTGATTTTTCTGATTAAGCAGTTCTCTGTCACGCTGATTCCGGATTCTCAGCAGTTCGTTTTCTTCTGTGAGAAGACGGACTTTCTCTTTCATCAGCTCGAGTTCCTCATCACGGAATTTGTCTTTCTGTTTTTTCCGTTCACGGAGTGCCTTGACTCTGTTCCGGGTCTGCTCACGCCGGATAACCTCTTTGCAGGAATCACAGTACTTGATTTTGATGTGAGAAAAATAATCATTTTCAGGAGTAGAAATGATTTTTCCGCAGACAGCACAGCGTTTGTTTTCTTCGCTCATCATGCCGCATTCACTCCCCTATCCTGTGATTCAGCATCCGTTTGCGTTACTGATTGCGTTACAACGGTACCGTATAAATCAGAGATTTGCTCCAGCAGGGAAGTGCGGAGCTGTTCCCGCTCCTGGCAGGCAGTCTCCAACAGCAGTTGAGTACTTGCCCGCCCGTCCATCCAGAAACTGTAGGTATGCTCCTGCCCGTCAGCGGTATCAGCCCATCTCATTTCGAGAGGGAGTTCATGCCGTTCTGGTGATGTGATTTCGATATCGGTAATCAGATGCTCGATGCTCTGAATGCGGTCAGCAGTCTTCTGAATCTGAATCAGCATCTGCTGAACCGAGTAAAAATCATATTCTGTGAAAAATTCCTCTTTCTCCTCTTCCTCGGCAGGGGAGAGGAGTGCTTTCTGTTTTTCCAGCCAGGCTGACCGGCAGCAGAGCAGGAGATAGCCGGTCAGCAGAATCATAATAATTTTCATAGCAAAATTTCCTTTCTGATACTTGACAAGACAGCGGAAATGTGCTATACTGTTCTTGTCATGAAATTTATCAGGTGAACAGTTCCGGTGCGACCGCACATCAGCCGGAGCTGTTTTTTTATTTCATAAAGCATAGATACGTATATTGGTTTGCTACAGAATCCCATTCCTGTAGTATCAGTGAGCAGTTTTTCTTTCCTGCTCTGTATCCGGCAGCAACCAGACCGGCTTCTCTTTGTGTGTTATAATAGCCGACAATTATCGTTTGTCCGTCAGAGATATCAATCAGCTTATAATTTTTTATCTTCTTTTCCATAAACATAAACTTGACCTTCTTTCTATTATTTGACAGAGCCGTAAATTTACCAGTTTACTGCCCTGTCGATTTCCCGTTTCTGTTCCTCACCGGAAAGACGGGTATAAATCATCGTCGTATTGACTCCGGAATGCCCCAGAACGTCAGCGAGCAGTGTGATATTTCCGGTAGATTTCAGAAATTCGATTGCAAACAGATGCCGGAAAGAATGTGCGTGCATGACTTTCTTGGGAATGCCGTATTTGTCAGCGAAACGTTTCAAAGCTTCGTCAAACCCTCTATCTGTGATGGTTTCGGCTCTTGTTCCGTGAACCAGAGTGTCAGTATCTTTCATATTCTGCATATATTCCGTGAGGTCGGCGGTCAAACCTGACGGAATATAGATTCTTCTGACCTTGCCTTTTGTATACAAATCCGCATAGCCACGAACGGCATCGGCTTTTGTTAGACGGAGCAGCTCGGAAATCCGTGCGCCGGTTCTGCCGACAATCATCAGATTGATACACCACTGCTCCTGACCATCTGCTTTCAGGCAGCGGAGAAGATAATGGAACTGCTCTCTTGTGATGACGTTTTCGGTATGAATCGCCTTATGAATCTTCACATACTTGATTTTCAGGAAGATTTCCTTGTATTCCGCATAGCAGAGTAGCCCTCTCAGCCGGAGATTGACTGTTTTCGGGCTGAACTGCTGCATCAGGCTTTCTTTCCAGGCAATGACGTTGAGTTTGTTCAGCTCCGGATAGCTTTCAAAAAATTTCCGGACAGAAAATGAATAACTCTCGATTGTGTTTCGGGAAAGCTCTTCTTCTGTCAGATAATTTCTGAAAGCTTCCAGCTCTTTTTGATTCATGGATTTCGCCCCTTCCGTTAGTTCCCATAACTCACCTTATGAGAAGTAACTGATTAAAAGCTGTTCTTTCTTGTTTAAATTATTCTCCGTAATCAAGCACGATTTTCATGATACGAATCAACAGTCTGTAGATTTTTTCGTTGTCACGGAGATTATCCGCAAAGCAGGCATGACCATCATAAAGCCGGTGACTGCCTCTGCCGGCAAGATAACATGTTTCCATAAATTCAAAGCATTTGTAATCTTCCATATCCGGAAATTCATCATATTCATTCAAAGTATACTCCATACGTTCCAGACACAGTTCTTTCACAGTACTGTATGCATCTTCATGGACTGTTTTATGCAGATATTCCAGTGTGCTGTCAATGAATGACAGCTTGTCCTCAAACATATAAGCCGGATTTGTATCGCTTGTGTAATCATGAAATGCTTTCCGGATTTGTTCGTCAAAATCTTCCGGAATGTTGTCAAGGTCAAAATTCAAACCTCTGGGTAAAATAATCATCATAATATTTCTTCCTTTCTGTTATGTTCGGCATCTTCCTGCATGACATCGGTGTAAGTGCTGAGAAGTTTCTGCACTTTTTCTGCGTAGTACTTTGCACCGTAACTGCCTTTTTTCTTAAGCTTTCCGGTGAAAGCCACAAGATGCACCATAGCATCTTTCAGAGAATTCAGCAAAGCATTAAACCAGAGTCTCATGCGGATATCTGATTCTGTCAGATGCTCCTTTGCATCCAAATAGGCATCCACAGCCTGTGAATTCATCCGGACATTGATGATATGAATCATCACACTATAAACGCTCGGGAAGCTGTCTTTATACTGCGTTTCTGACAGGATTTCCAGACCGCATTTGTTCAGCTCATAAGATTTTGCATAATCTTTCATAGTTCAAATCCTCCTTGACAATTTCTTGTTTTTGTGGTAAAATAGAGACATGCCAAACGTTTGCAGTGCCTCTTTGATGTTTCCTCTTTCACGGACGATTCTGTGAAAGAGGTTTTATTTTCAGCTCTGTGCGAGCATCTGATATACCCTTGTCAGACTGCCCTGCTTCCATGCTTCTTTGAGCAGAGCTGCCCCGCTTTCGCTGACCTCGACAGTATACAGAATTCCGAATAATGTTACCTGATATTCAAACCAGAAGACATGATTCCAGCTTCCGAGGCACTGTACAAATTCCAGTGAATTTCCGTCTGAAACGGGTTCACTGCTTAAAACCCTTATATCATGCATCGAGAATCCTTTCCGCAAATACCCTGAGAGCTGCCTTGTCAGAATGTCTGACTGCTTCTACAGCGTCCTCCGGAGAGATGCCGGATTCTGTCAGCTTCTGAATGACTGCTGTCACAAAGCAACAGTGCATTGCTGTCAGCAGTTCGGCCTCAATTTCCGAATGGCTCAGGGAAACGCTGATAGTTTCATCACGGTGTGCGATGACAATTTTTGTTTCTTCCATATGATTTACTCCTTTCCGCACAGGCTGCCGACAGCCTTATAGATTTCTGAAAGTTCCTTTTCAGCATTGTCACGGATTTGCTTGAGCTCCGTGATGCGCTCGGTCAGCACTTTGAGAGAACTCTTCCAGTCAGCCGGAACAGCTTCCGGAATAGTTTCAGAAGGCTGCTCTTCCACCCTGTCAAGCATCTCTTTTTGCAGCAGTGCGCCCTTGGTGCGGCTTCCGACCTGAATACCGCCTTCTTGCAAAATACTGATAATTTCATCTGTTCTGCACAGATTCAGCTGGGCCAGAATCTTAATCTGACCAGCCTTGTTCTTAGCCTGCTGGAAATTCCGGCAGATTTCTTCATTGGTCATTTCCATCTGTCTGTTTTCAGCTCCTTTTCTTACTGTGCTGCATTTTCGCAGCGAATCCGTATATCATGCACTTATAATCCAAGCAGTTCACTAACAGTTTCTGCATTCTGATACATAATCTCCAGCCGGTTGTCTGTCCCTTCAAATTCTATTGGTACAGTCATCTGAAACAATCTGCTGTAAATTCTCCGTTTATCCCGGTCTTTCAAGCTGGAAGGATTCAGCTCAGCCGGCGTCAGATTTGTAGTTAAAATCAAAGGCTTGCCGTTCCGGCATCGGGCATTGATGACTTTTGTGATAATTTCGTTCGTGTAGCCTGATTCACGTTCTACACCGAAATCATCAATTACCAGCAAGTCATAAGATACCAGCTCATTCAGAAAAGTTCCTTTTTTCTCTGCATCCCATAAACCATCAAAAATTGTGCTGAAATCTGTAAAATAACAGGTATAGCCTCTGTCTATTACAGAATTTGCAATGCAGGCAGCAGCAAAGCTTTTCCCGATTCCGACACTGCCGAAAAGCATCAGTCCTAAATGCTTTTCATGATACATGATTTCAAAATTTTCTGCATAATTTCTGACAGACTGCATTGCTTTCCGGTCGCCGATACCTTTATCCGTTTCAAACCTTTGAAAGCTTGTTTCATAATCTGGAAAGCAGATGGTTCTTCTGCGTTCAGCTGCTTCACGCTTCTTCTTTTCGCTGAGAGCTTTTTCTTCATCAGCGATACACTTGCAGGTACTGAACGGCTTCCGAAAAATTCCGGAACCGGCCGGAAACTCTATAACAGTCTGCTTCGGAGTTTTGCAGATGCCGCAGTACCAGATGTTATTTTTCTTGAAATCGCCTTTTTTAACAAAATTTTCTGCTTTTTCATATTGTGTCAGCAAATAGTCAAAATCCATGTTTTCCATCTCCTCGTTGTTTAAACAGTTTGAAGAATCTTTTATCTTCTTCTGACAGCGGCTGTTCCTGCTGTGCAGAAGGCTGATTCTGTGCCGGCTTGCTGTCTGTATATTTGCCTTCCAGAATTTTCAGAAGGTTGTCCCTTCCGGATTTGTCCTTCTTGAAAAACCAGTCAAAATCAGCATGGAACTGAGTTTTTTCACCACGCAAAAAGGGGCTTTCTTCTGCCATGCGGAATGCCTGTTTAATCTGCTCAACAGTGTAGCCTTTGTTCAGTATATGACTGACGGCTTTCTTTCTGTCAGCAGTCAGCCGCTGTGCTTTCGGCAGAGAAGGGCAGAGCATTCCGTAAACCTCAAAAAGCTCTTTGGCTTCTGCATTGTGAGAGGGAACAGGCTTTTTCTTTTTTTCCGGTTCGGGATTCTTCTCGATTTTCTCCCAGATACGGATAAGTGCTTTCCAGTTGATAGGTTCACCCTTGTATTTCCAGTTCCTCGTTTCGTTAATTTCAAAGAAACGTTCTGCGCTGACAGGACTGTTTATCTGTTCGATATATGCTTTCACCTGTTCCAGAGTAGGAATCTCAGAAGTTTCAGAATCAGCATTATCAGCAGAAGAAGTAGTAGTAGAAATAGTAGTTTCAGTAGTAGTTTCTGAACTACTCTTGTCTAACCTTATCTTATCTGCGTATCCATTTGGTTGCCAACTGGTTGCCAGTTGGTTGCCAGAATCAGATAAATTATTTTCCGGGACTTTTTCCCGGTTCACTTCAATATCAATCAGCAGATACATTCCGTTGACCTCTGCAAGCTGTGCTTTCTCTTCCTGATACAATGTTTCTGTATAGCGGTCAGCACGGATAGAATTATGAATCCGCCAGTGCCGGATAACGATAACACCGCTTTCAAACGGAATGACAAATTTTTTGGCAATCAGAAGTTTCAGGTCATCTTCTGAAAAGCCACCTGCCCTCATGATAGTTTTCGGATTAGCGATAAAACCGTCATCATCAGCCCGCATTCCAAAATAAAAGTACAGCAGTCTTGAACCTTGTGGCATTTCATCAAATTTATCACTGTCGACTGTGATACCAGGAGAAAACATTCTTTTCTTAGCCATGAAATCACACCTTCTTTTCAGCCTGTTCTTTCTCAATCTCAGTAAAGCGTTCAAGAACCGTTCTGAAATAGTCAGGATAGTATTTGGATGCTCCAGGATGGTCTTTCATGCAGTGCATAAGATTTCCGGTTGCTGTACGGGCAATCTGTGCAAGAGAAATCAGCTCATGTGATACGTCCGGAATCTTCTGGACAGCTCCCTGACGGGCTTCAGAACGCGCCTTTGCAAGTTCCTTGATATGTTTCGCCTTTGTGTTCTGAAGTTCTGCTTCGAGTTCTTCTGTTCTGCGGGTCAGACGCTCTACTTCCTCGCTGTTGTCGGAGTAGACAGCATCAATGACCGGTTCGCCCTGACTGCGGAGTTCATCCAGTTCATCAGCAAGGGTATTGTTTTCGGCAAAGAGGTCGTTTCTCTCGTCCTGAAGCTCGTCGTACATCATCTTAGCTGCCTGAATTTCTTCGTCGCGCTCTCTGACCTGTACTTTCAGCTTCTGGTTTTCGGTCTGATACATCTGATTAGCGACTGTCAGGTTGCTGACCTTCGGCTCTAACTCGGCTATTTTGGCTTTCAGTTCCTTGACGGTAACGCTTTCAACATCGACCGTCTGAATGATTTCTTCACGCTGTTCGGGTTCGAGCATAGCAAGCTGAAATAATTTTGCCGTTCCGAGTTTTTCAAAATGCGGAATCGATTCCGCATTTTTTTCTTCAAGCATGGCAGCAACTCTTACAAGTCGTTCACCATAACTTTTAGAAAATCCCTTGCTTTTGCAATAATCCTCAAAATTCTGGAATCCGAAATGCTTGTAGAGTTTTCCGTCATGCATCATTCTAACACCTGCACACATCTGAGCAATGCCCATTTGTGCCAGTTTCAGACCGTTGTTGACAAGGTCATCTGCCTGTACCACCTGACTTTCTTCCACAGACATGACGGTAATTTCATTCTTATTTTCTTCCATAAAATACCTCACTTTCTGATTCTCTATTCTGCCCTGACGTTAAGCGACATACAATGACGATTCCCTGAAAACGGACAGCAGATAGATTTTATAAGCTTCCACGAATGCCGACACTTCCGGAACGGGGTCACGATTCCGCAGACCTCTGACCTGCATGATTTTTCCATCCGTGCTGACTTCCATTCCTTTCAGTCTTCATAGGCGAGTAATTCGCCGTTGACAAGTTCCCACTGATTGCCGGCACAGTCGAAACGGATATAGTTCCAGTCGGTGACATCATAAAGCGGCTCACGCTGATAAGTATCTTTCACACGCAGACGACCGTATTTATTGACTTCAAACGTCTGTACTTCACGGAGAATCTGAATTTTCTCCGGCATGAAACCGAACAGCTCGGAAATGTGCTTTACTGCTTCTTCATCACTCAAAATCTCTGCCGTACAGGATTCTGCAAGTTTCTGATAATCTTCCTGTTTCATATTTGTTCCGGTATGTTCCGCAAACTTCCATTCAAGCTCCTTGTCGAGTTCTTGCTGAAGCATGTCGGCTCTTTTCTCCTCGGCTTCCAGTTTGGCTTCAAGGCTGCCGATTCTAGAAAAGTTCTTCTGCTCTATGGTGGATTCCAACTCATTTGCTACAGTCTGAATGCGTTCTGCAAGGCATTTAGCGTTCATCATGTATCTGCGACAGAATTCATGCTTATCTGTCTTGCTGTCATTGTAGAATTCTTCAATCACAGAATACAGCATTTCTGACGGGTAAATCCCTGTAAGGGTTTCAAATTCACTGATTAACATTGATAATTTCCTCACTTTCATTTTTCAAGAGATGCCAAATATTTTTCTCTTCTGTACTTTCGTATTTCTTCAACACATTGTGGACAGAAGTCTTTCCATGTTGCAGAACTTACTTTTTTGTGTTCCCAGC
>Ga0326511_10000460_pt1 | contig 35643 bp, 59 predicted proteins | sample 0_2496_0518_D_FD_203701 | JGI IMG/M metagenome (GOLD analysis project Ga0326511, IMG submission 203701) | Bovine rumen microbial communities from UC Davis, California, United States - 0_2496_0518 | ecosystem: Host-associated > Mammals > Digestive system > Stomach > Rumen | place: USA...
AAATATAAATTATTCATACTGTCCGAAATGACGATAAACTACTAATTAAATAGTTAAATCATAGGCGTAGAAATACGTCTATTTTTTATGCAAATTGCCCTTTCGTGGCTGGGCTTTAAATGGCACGATACACAGATGACAGAGTGAACTGTCGTTTAAATTAAATCAGTGTAAGAAAGGAATAAACATGGAATTTTTAAAAGAAGTTCTAGGAGAAGACTTATATTCTCAAGTTTCAGAAAAGATTACTACTTATAATTCTGACGAGAAAAATAAGGAAAATCAAATTAAAATTGGGAATTTAGCTTCAGGAAATTATGTTGGAAAAGAAAAATTCGACGCAAAAGAGACAGAAATTACAGGACTTAAAGAGCAATTAGAAGATGCTAACAATGAAATTCAATCTTATAAAGATATGGATATTGAGAGTATCAAACAAAGTGTCAGTGATTGGGAAAACAAATACAACACAGACACTCAAGAACTACAAAACAAATTAGCAAAGAAAGATTATGAGTACAAAGTAAAAGAAAAGGTTTCAGGACTTAAATTTACAAGTGAAAGTGCAAAAAAATCTTTTATAGCTGATTTGATGGCAAAAGAATTAAAACTAGAGAACGATAACATTCTTGGTTTTGATGATTTTGTAAAAGAATTTAAAGAAACAGACCCTAATGCTTTTGAAAGTGAGAATCCACTACCACAGTTTAGCAATGGAAGTAATTCTGGACAAGTTAATTTAGGTGATGACTCAGATATCAGAAAAGCTATGGGACTTAAATAAGAAAGGAAGAATGAAAAATGAATAATATTGAATTATCAACAAAATATTTACCTTTATTAGATGAGGTATATAAAAACGAAGTAAAAACATCTGTATTAGATGGAGATGAAGCAACAATACAAAAAGGACAAAATGGAGAAATAAAAGTAGCTAAATTAGATATGGATGCTTTAGGAGATTTCTCAAGAAGTTCAGGATATACAGAAGGAAGTACAACATTAAAATGGGAAACTATTAAATACGACAAAGAACGTTCTGAAAAATTAAAAGTAGATAGATTAGACAACGAAGAATCTTTAGGGGTTATGGTTGCTAAATTATCAAGCGAATTTATAAGAACAAAAGTAGCACCAGAAACAGATGCTGCAAGAATTGCTAAAATAGCAAGTGTAACAGGTATTTCAAAGAAAGAAGAGACAATAACAACTGGAGACGATATGTATAAAGCATTAAGAGCTGCTACAAATAAAATGGATGAAGACGAAGTTTCTACAGAAAATAGAATACTATTTATTACTCCAACAAACAAAGCTTTAATAGATGATTTAGAAACATATAAATCTAAATCAGTAATGAGTAGATTTGCACAAGTTATAGAAGTACCTCAAACAAGAATGTATACAGCTGTAACATTAAATGACGGAAAAACTATAGCTCAAGGGGAAGAAAAAGCTAAATTTGGTTATACAAAAGCTACAGGAGCATCTGACATTAACTTCTTAGTAGTTGAAAAGTCTGCTGCAGTTACAGCTATGGACCAATATATAAAATATTTTTCTCCAGATGAAGACCAAGATGGAGATTCTCATGTATTTCCATATAGAAACTATAACTTATATGGACATGTATATGAAAACAAATTAGCTGGTGTTTATTGTTCATATAAAGGATAGGAGGGAAATAATATGAGTACAATAATTGGTTTTATTCCAGAAAAAGGAAATAAAAAGGATGTTAAAAAAGATACATCAAAAGAAGATAAAAAGGATGTTAAAAAATAAAAGGAGTTGAGGGCATGAAACAATATACCAATTATGAATTTTATATAGATACATATATGGGCAACATGTCCGAAGAAGATTTTGATAGATTAATAGTAGGAGCAAGTTACGAAGTGTGCAAAAACATCTTTGATAAAGATTATACAGGCTATGAAGATGAAGTACAATTAGCAACTTGCTCTGTTGCTGATATATTATATGAAATCGAAAAACTAGAAAATAAGAAAAATACAACAATATCAGGTAAAACATTTAAAAGTGAAAGTGTTGGAGATTATTCAAGAACATTTGATACTGCTAATGTAAGCGATATTGAAGTTGACATATCTAACCAAAAAGAAAAAATAAAAGAAGAAATAAGAAGATATTTATTAATGACAGGCTTATTATATAGAGGTGTTTAAGATGTTTGATAAAGATATAACTGTAATAAATAGATATATTGATGGACAGAAAAAATCTCAATATAAAGTAAGTTATGTTAAAGGTTTTTGGAGTTCTAATGACGGAATATCAATAAATGGAACTGATTTAATTAAAACGGATGGATTATCTGCAAGGATATTGATGAGTGAAGAAGGTTATCAAAAACCAGAAGATTTTAAAGAAAATCAAGAAGGGTGGACTTTAAAAAATGACGATTATCTTGTAAAAGGAAAAGTAGAGAATTTTACTACTATAACAAAACTATTAGATGATTATTCAAAAGTAATGAAGATAACTAATATAGCACAAAAAGACTATGGTTCAGAAGATATGTGGCATTGGTCTATAACAGGAGCTTAATATGAAAGTCAATTATGAAATAGCTTTTAGCAATATTCAAAAGCAACAGATAATAGATAAATATGGTCTTGAAGGTGGTGGAAGAACACAAAAAGTTATTGATAGTAGCTTTATGGGATATATGGATAAGTATATGCCAATGGATAGCGGACAAATGATAACAAGTATGTATAACTCTACTAAAGTTGGAAGTGGTGAAATAAATATAAATTCTCCATACGCTCATTATCAATACGAAGGAGAATTGTATGTAGACCCTAAATATAATAAAGGTGCATTTCATGACCCTATAAGTGGTAGATATTGGAGCAGACCAAATATAAAGAAAGTTCCTAGTGGTGAGAAATTAAATTATCACGGAGGCTCTTTAAGAGGAGACCATTTTATTGAAAGAATGTTAGCAGACCACTTTAATGATATTTTAAATTCTGGTCAGAAGGAGATAGAAAGGTAATGATTGATAAATTAAGAGAATACATAGCAGAGTGCCCATATTTACAAGAATTTGAAGAATTAAATGTAGAATATTTAGCTGATAAGGTTAATACATATTCGATTAATGAAAATGCAGGATACAATCCTATATTAAATCAGTTTTTAATTGGTTCAGAAAGACAGTTTTTGTTCACATTTGATAGTAAATTACATTGGAATGAAGATATTCAAAACAATATAGATAATTCAAAATTCTTTGAAAATTTCAGAAATTGGTTAGAAGAAAATAATAATAATAAAATATTTCCAGATATACCTGGAATTTATAACATTGGAGCGACAACAAATGGCTATATATTTGCAACAAATGCAAATGAAGCTATTTACCGTATCCAATGTTTTTTAAATTATTTTAAAGAAAATTAATAAAGAAAGAAGGAAATAATATGTCTGATATAAGAAAAATAGATAGAACAGAATGGGTAGACTTTTTAAATGTAAGTAATACAAGCACACCAGATTGGGCAATAATTGGAATTGGTATCACAGATAAATCAACAGACTACAATGCAGAAGTTTCAGAAGAAAAATGGATAATCCATAAAAATGCAAATAAAACAGTTGATAGTTATGCATTACAATCTGGTGTAGAACAAACTGCTTATAAAGGTGACCCAGTATTTGAATTTGTAGATAACATTAGATATAGATTATTAACTGGTTCAGATGCAGAAACAGATTTATTAGAAATAGATAAATATAGTGCATCTTCTAGTGATACACCTGAATACAGAGCTAGAAAATGGAGAGTTGCAATTGAAATAAGCTCTAATGCTGGAGATACAGCAAAAGTTAATTACAATATTCATTATATAGGAGACCCATCATTTGGAAAAGTAACATTTTCAGATGGTACACCAACATTTACAGAAGTTGCATCATTATAATAAAAGCCAGAAAAAGAAGATAATTATTTGGATTTAAAAAAATTCAAACCATTAATTACCTTCTTTTTCTTTCAATTCATTTACTATAGTACGAGTAGCCTCTACAACAAAGGCACTAAAAGTAGATTCTTTCCCTCGAATCAAATTTTCAATATCATCAATTAAATCATTAGGAAATCTAATAGAACGCTGAGTCGTAGATGGAATTACTGGTATTTTAAAATTACTCATATTAATCACTCCGTTATTATTTATTAATTAATATTATAAATTACAAATGGGTTACAGTATGTATTTTAATTAAATCCCAAGTGGGTTACATTAAAAGAAAAATATATAAACTATTATATATAAAGAATAGTGAAGAAAATGTCGAAAAAGAGAAAATTTTTTATATAAAGTTATTTTTGTTGACAAGTTTCGACAAATTTTTTATTTTTTTTATGTTATTCTAAAAATACATACAAAAGACCACGATAGTGGTCGGAAAATATTATTTAATTTGTAAATAATAAAAGGAGGAATAGTAATGAAAAAAGAATATGAATTTTCGGATTTTAGTAATGGAGGGAAAACTAAAGTTATAATTGAAGATGGTAGATTAACTATTTCTAGGCCAGGAATCTTGTCAAAGTTCTCACATGGATTTACAGGTGAAAAAACCATATTAATAAAAAATATTTCAGCTGTACAATTTAAGCCTGTTGGATTTGCTAGAGGATATTTGCAATTTGTGCTTGCAGGAACTAGAGAAGCTAAAAGTGGAATAGTAATGGGAGCAAAAGATGAAAATATTATTTATTTTGCTTCTGGATTTAACAATGAAAAGATAAACAAAAAAGCAAGAGAGATAAAAGAATACATAGAGAACTATAATACAAAATTATCTCAAAATAATACTACGAATATATATAATAGTTCTGATAAATATGATAAATTGATAAAGATAAAGAAATTGCTAGATAATGGTATTTTATCGAATGAAGAATATGAAAAAGAAAAAAAGAAAATATTACAAGAAGAGGTCCAATAGGAACCTCTTTTATTTTGTATAAAGGAGAAATGACATGGATAATGCTATAAGATTAAAAAAAAGAAATGATATTTTTAGATTAGGTATCATAGATGAAAATGATAAAGTTGTAATAGATGAGAATGGAAATGAGGTATATCTAGAATTTGATTTAGCGGATATTGAATTGCCGTTGAAATACAATAAATGTATAAATTTAATGAATCAAGCAAGAAAGAATTTAAAAGCACAATTAATTATAATAGATAAGAAACAAGACCATAAAGGAAAACAATTATTAAGTTCAAATGAAGAAGCAAAAACAAAAGCAGTAAAACAGTTTTATAAAGAAATGGAAGAAGCTATGGATTTATTTCTAGGTAAAGGTGGAACAAGAAAATACCTAAATGGAAGAAATCCATATTGGGAAATGTGGGATGATATAAGTGAAGCTTTAGAGCCACATTTAGAAAAGATGAAATTAACAGTCTCAGATATGACTGATAGAATAAAAGAAAAATACAAAGTTACAGATAGTGATGTGTTGACAAATGACTAATTATCCAGAATTTGCACAAGTGAATAATAATAAATATAAAATTAATACCGATTTCAAAGTAGCCTTAAAGTGCAACGAAATAGCAGAAGATGATATACCAGATGAAGAAAGAGCTTTTGCAATTATTTATTTGCTATTTGGAGAAAAAGGACTTGATAATAGTGAAGATTGGAAAGAGTTATTGCAAATTGCACTTAAGTACTTAAATTGTGGGAAAGAAATAAAAGAAGAAAAAAGTGAAGAAGCAGATATGTCTATTAACCAAGATTGGGGATATATACAAGCTTCTTTTTTTAGTGATTATAACATTGATTTATCAAAAGAGCAGATGCACTGGTGGCTATTTTATGATTTATTATGTGGATTAACTGAAAAATGTGTTTTAAATAGAGTTAGATTTGTAAGAAATTTTGATATTAGTCAAATAAAAGATAACAAAGAAAGACAAAAATGGATAGAGCAAAAAGAACAAGTAGCTTTAAAAAAGAAAAAAGTAAAAACATTAGAAGAAGAAAGATTAGACGAACTCTTCGAAAAACAATTGAGAGGAGGTTAAGATTTTGAGTGAATATAATGGATACCTAAAAATAAAAACCAAATTAGATAATAAAGAAATTGATAAAGATGTTGCAGAACTGGAAAATAAAATAAATAAGTTGCATATGGATAACGAAATAAAGAATCAAGAATCCTCATCTTTGCAAGCAGAAATAAACAATTATGAACAATTAGCACAAAAAGCAGAAGAATATAGACAACAAATAAAAAGATTAAAAGCAGATAGACAAAATATGCTAGGTAATAATCCAAGTTTAGCAGTATCAAGTAGCCCTGAGTATGCTAAATTAAACAGTCAATTAGATGTGACAAAACAAAAATATGCTCAAATAACTAATGAAGTTGATAAGCAAGCTTCAAAAATAGATAAAGTATACATCAAATTAGCAAAAATCAAAGCAAAACAAAGTGAAAATAATGCAAAAATATCTGAATATAAAAGAAAAATAGAATCAATAAATACAAGCCATATTCAAAATTCGCTTAATTCGGTTGGAGCAAATATCCAAAAACAAATAGGAAGCATTGGAAAAATGGCTTTAGCTGTAATAGGAGTAAGAACAGCATGGGGATTAGTAAGAAGTGCAATAAGTATGGTATCTCAATATAATAGTCAAGTTTCAGCAGATTTTGAATATATGAGATATTGTATAGCAAGTTTGTTAGCTCCTGCAGTTCAAGGATTAATAAAGTTATTATATACCGTATTGAGCTATGTTAATGCTATTGCAAATGCTTGGTTTGGAATTAATTTATTTGGGAATGCAAGTGTAAAGAACTTTAAAAAAATGCAAAGTAGTGCAGGTAGTACAGCAAAATCTGCGAAGGAAATTAAAAAATCTTTACAAGGTTTTGATGAAATGAATATTTTACAAGATAACTCAGATAGTTCGTCAGGTGGAGGCGGAGGAGCTTCAACACCAAGTATGGATTTAAGTGGAATACAAGGAGAAGTACCTAAATGGATGAAATGGATTATAGACAATAAAGATTTATTATTATCTATAATAGCTGGTATACTTGCTGGAATAATTGCTCTTAAACTAGGATTAGGCGGAATAAAAGCATTAGGTATAGGAATTTTAGTAGCAGGAGTTGTTTATGCTATACAGGCGTTAATAGCCTACTTAAAAGACCCAAGTTGGATGAATTTCGGGAAAATTGTATCAGGAATAGGAGTCGCTCTACTTGGACTAGGTTTGATAATAGGCAATCTACCACTTGCAGTAACTGGAGCAGTTGTTGCTATATTAGGGATAGTAATTGCAAATTGGGAGAAAATAAAAGCGTTTTTACAAGGCTGTATAGATTGGCTGACAGGAAAAAGTGAATGGATACATAGTAAATTTGGAGATTTTATAGGAAGTTTATATGATGGATTTGTAAATATATTGCAAGGAGCTTTAGCTTATTTAGATACAGTTTTTACATCGATAAAAGGAATTTTTGATGGGTTAATTAAATTTATAAAAGGTGTATTTACAGGAGATTGGAAACTAGCGTTTGAAGGGCTAAAAGATATAGTATTTAACATTTTTAATATAGTATGGGCGAGAATAAAAATGGCAATTAACACAATAACAAATTTAATAACAGCTACGTTAAATGCTTTAATATCAATATTTAGCAAAGTAGGTCAAACAATAATAAATCTATTTAATAATATTGCTACAAAAGTGCCAGAAACGATATCATCAAAATTTAAGTCAGTGATAAATGCAGTATTAAGTGCAGTTCAAGCTATATTAAATACACCAATAAAAGCAATAAATGGATTGATTGGCGCAGTAAATCAATTACCTGGAGTAAATATAGGAAAACTTAATACATTTAGTTTTCCAAGATTGGCAAAAGGTGGAGTTATAACACAGCCTACACAAGCAATAATAGGTGAAGCAGGTAAAGAAGCGGTAGTCCCATTAGAGAATAATTTGGAATGGTTAGATATATTGGCTGATAAATTAGCAAATAAAATTGGAGCTGGCGGAGGTTCATATATTATAAATATGGATAGTAGAGCAATTCAAAGAGGTATAGCAAAAAGACAAAATGAATTAGCATTTGCAACAAACGGAGGAAAATAAGATGTTAATAGATAAAAATAGTTTAATAATAGATAATGTAAAAATGGCACAATATTTAACAAAAGTAAAATTTGGGTATCATAAAATATGGGGAAAAGACACAGGAAGAAGTCTGTCTGGGGATAACTCAGGAACTCTTAAAGGAATATACCCAAAAATAACAATGACATTTAGGAAGTTAAATGAAGGAGAGATAAGCACAGTCTTATCTCTTTTTAATAAGGCTGAAAACAAAGTTACATTTTATAATCCAGACTTAGGGAGAACAGTTTCAAATATGTCTTGCTATTCTAATGACCAAGAATACGAACAAGAAAATTTTGGGAAAATAGAAGGATATAGTTGTTCTGTAATTTCAAATAAAAAGAGGGAGTATTATCAATAATGAAAAATGTTACAAATAGTTTTAAAAATGATATAAGAACTTATGGTAGACAATTAGATTTTAAAATAAAGATAAATAATGTAGATGCTAACTTAGATGATTTTGGGTATATAAAACCATCATTTAATGCGGGGTTATTTAAAACAATAATGCATTGTATAGAAGTTGATTCAAAAAACGAAATAGAAAAAAATAGCACAATAAATTTACAAGCAGGTGTCAAGTTAAATGAAAATAACTATGAATATATAGATTACAATACATATTTTGTAAATAGCATTGAAAGACAAGAAGATACTTTATCGTATACAGTTAAAGCTTATGACAAAATGGTTGAATCTATGATAGATTTTGATTTAATAATAAACGAAGAAATGACATTAAGAAATTATTTATTATTAATATGTCAACGATTAGGCTGGAATACTCAGAATATTCCAGCTACTTTTATCAATTCTAGTAAAATGGTAAATCCAAATTTACATACGGGTATCCAATACACATTTAGAGATGCTTTAGATGAAATTGCTACATTATCTTGTAGCAATCTAGTGTTTTTAAATGATGAATTTTACTTATTGTATCCAAGAGTGACAAACGAAAATATAGATGAAAGTTATCTAAATGAAGATAATGTCACAATAGGAGAAAAGTACTTCATAAATTCATTAGTATTTAGTAGGGCAGAAGGAAGCGACAATATATATAGAAAAGATGATGAAAGTATTGAATTGAATGGTTTACACGAATTTAAAATATCAGATAATCAACTATTAAGTACCAATGATAGGGATTTATATATAGATGAAATGTTCGATTATTTAAAGACAATAGAGTTTTATTTGTTTGATATAGAAAGTAAAGGAATATTATTTTTCGAAGCATGCGATATGTTTAATCTTGTTTTAGGTGAAAATACATATCCTACATTACTTTTAAATGATGAAATTACATTTGATGATGGATTAACAGAAGGAATGTATTTAGATGCCCCAGGAGAAACAGAAACAGAGTATAAATATGCCGATTCTACTGATAAAAGAATTAATCAAACTTATATAATAGTTGATAAACAAAATCAACAAATACAGAGTCTAGTAACACAAATAGGAGATAGAAGTGAAAAGACAACTTCAATAACTCAAGATGTAGATAGAATTGAGTCATCTATACAAGATATTGAAGATGTAACAATAACAGGAGAAACAAATTATGCAAGTTTATCATTAGCAAACATAAATAGGTCTGAGCCTTTTTTAATACAAATACATCCTGTTCGTGAAGACAATAATATTTCATATTTATATCCAAGTAGTTATTTATATCCATATGATGAACTTTATTCGACAACAAGGACTCTACGATTTATAAGAACTTACGAAGAAGATGGAATAACAAAAACACAAAATTATGATTATGAATTGCCATGTGACTTATTATACTACGAAGAAAATGACAAAAAGATATATGATGAATTTTATTTAAACTATGAAACTAAAGAATGTAAAGTAATAAAAAGATGTATTCAGGGTTCAGATAGATTAGTTCAACCATTAGACATTGAAGAAACAATTACATATGATTATCCCACAATAGATTTATATGATGGCGATTACGAAATACAATTAGTAGGATATGACTATGGTTATATAAAAGCAACATTAATGGAAAAAAATAAATACACTACACAATTTACATCGAAAGTTGAAATGAACAGTTCTATATCACAAACTGCAGAAGAAATAAATTTAGAAGTAAGCAAGAAAGTGGGAAACGATGAAGTTATTTCAAGGATTAATCAAAGTGCTGAACAAATTTCTATTGATGCTAATAAAATTAACATCAACGGAACGGTATCAGCAAACGGAAATTTTATTGTTGATACAGATGGTAATATGATATGTAATAATGGAACTTTTAATGGTGGAGAAATAACATTACAAGATAATGGTAGCACTGATGAAAGATATTCTGTGCTAAAAATAGAAGGAGATTATGGAGAAGAAACTTATATATCATCTTCTATATTAAATATAAAAGATGGAAATCAGAGTTCGTGGATTGATTCAAGAGGATTTAGTTCTTTAGATGAAGGAAATAATAATTTAATGGCATCAATTGGAACGGATGGAATTTATTATGCAAATACAGGGACTGTCTTTTTTCAATTAGATACTAATTCATGTTATATTAGAAATTTAACGCAAGGTTCATTAGAAAAATTAAAAAAGAATATTAAACCAGTAGATGATGATGTAATTAAAATATTAAAAGAGTCAGATATATATAAATTTGATTTTAAAGATGAAGAAAACAATCAAAGTAAACATTATGGATTTGTAATTGGAGAAAAATATAGAACGCCAAAAATTTTAATTAATGAAGATAAAGATAATAAACCAGTTGGAATTGATATGTATTCAATGACATCTATATTATGGAAAATAGCACAAGAACAACAAAAACAGATAGAAAAACTTCAAGAAGAAGTAAATAAATTAAAAGGAAGTGATAATAATGATTAAAATAAATTTTCAAGATTTACCAAATAGAACAACGCCAATTAGAGCGACTAACCTTAATCAAATGCAAGATAATATTGAAGAAGCAATAGAAGAAGTTGAAGCTAATATTCCTAATACAAAAAATGCACATACGTCAAGTACAACAGATACATACAATTGCAACTATATAAATAAATTAACTGATTATTCAACAGATGAAACAATAGTAGGAAAATGGATAGATGGAAAAAATTTATATAGAAAAGTAATGACCGTAGCAATACCTAATACTTCTGTTGACGGAACATTTGAAACAGCTGAATACACAGTCGATTCAAATGTTGATACATTATTAATAAAAGAGGCATATAGAGAACACAACGAAGGAAAACATTCTCCACTACCTTATATAAGTGATGGAGGTTATTTTATAAAAATTTATAATTCAAGAAATGATAAAAATAAAATTGTTATAGCTAACAGTTGGCATGGAAGCAGTGATGAAAATGCAATAGTTATAGTTGAATACACAAAGGCATAGGAGGTGTAATTATTGAAACTAAAAGTAAATAAAGATAAAGTCAAAATAATAGAAGGTAACAAAGTAGAAAGCGGAGAATACAACATAACAGAACTAGAATTTGAATTTACAGAAGAATATGAAAGTTTGGTAAAAGTAGCAGTATTTACTAACTCATATGGAAGCTATAAAGTAGATATAGTTGATAACAAATGCAGTATAGCAAATGAAGTATTAGAAAAAGCAGATACTGTAAAAATAGGTGTCTATGCTTACAAATCAGAAAACGAAGAACTACAATTAAGATATAGCCCAACACCAACATATTTTAAAGTAAAAGAGGGGTCATATGTAAAGAATGCGAACAATTCAGAAGAACCAACACCAAGTGAAGTAGAAATATTAGAGGCGAGAATACAACAAAATGCAGACAACATAGAAACTTTAGATGAAGTTATTAGCGGACTACACAATTACGACGACACAGAGATAAAAAATGATATATCTGTTTTAGAAGATAAAGTGGACAACCTACATAATTATGATGACACAGGAATTAAACAAGATATATCATCAATAGAGCGAAAGAATACAGAACAAGACACATCAATACAGAATTTACAAAACAACAAAGCAGATAAAACAGAAATACCAACAAACCTATCAGACCTAAACGAAGATACAACACATAGAACAGTAACAGATGTAGAAAAAGAAAGCTGGAATAATAAAAGTGAATTTAGTGGTTCATATAATGACTTAACAGACAAGCCATCAATTCCAACAAAAACAAGTGATATAACAAACGATAGTGGCTTTATAGATAAAGACGTAAACAACTTAACAAATTACGAGCTAAAAACAAATACGGGTTCTAGCATAGCTTTATCAATAAATAGCAGTACATATGCAATGACATTGCAATTAAAGAATAGTGCTAATCAAGTATTAAGTGAAGGCACAATAGACCTACCACTAGAAACAATGGTAGTAAATGCAAGTTATGATAATTCAACAAAAGAAGTAGTGCTAACATTACAAAGTGGAACTACAACAAGATTTAGTGTAGCAGATTTAGTAAGTGGATTAGTAAGTACAACAGATTTAAACACAGTATTAGCAAGTTATTACACTAAAACAGAAATAGATAATTTGCTAGGTGGAAAAGTAGACAAAGTAGCAGGAAAAGGACTAAGTACAGAAGATTACACAACAGAAGAAAAAACAAAGCTAGCAGGGTTAGAAAACTACGATGACAGCGAATTAGTAGAGCAAATAGAAGCACTTGAAACAGAGCTAGAGCAAACACAAACAGAACTTGCTGAAACTAATTTAAAGCTAGACAGAACAAGAGCAAGTTTACCAACAGTAAGCGGAGAAGGAGAATATGTTACTTTAGACGGAACAAGTGAAGATGAATTTATAGAAGCTCCTTTGCCTATGGGAAAGACAGAACAAACAACATACAAGGGGATACAATTATTAAAGGAACAAGGATTTAGTACGCCAACAAGTGATTTTAATTTTTGGAACAATTCTATAACAAATCAAATTGAGCCAAAAGAAGATGGTTGGGGAAGAATTTATTTTGACAATAGTAGTGGAACAGGGAATGCATACCGTTATACTTATATAAAACTTAAAGGTATTGATTTAGAGGAAGAAACTCAATATACAGCTATAGTAGAAATTAGAAATATAGCCTCTAATAATACAGTTAAAAGTATTACATTTTGTCAAAATAGAACAGAAGAAGCATTCGCAACAGCTAAAAATGTTCCAATAAGTAAAGGAACAAATAAATTTTTAATGACAACTAAAAGTGATTTTACGGGGGTGTATTTAGGCATAAGAATGTACACATATGTTGGTGCTGGAGATATATGTGATTATGAAATAAGAGTAAGTATTGTAAAAGGAGATTATACATCTACTGATTATACTTACGAACCCTATGTAGGAGGAACAGCTTCACCTAACCCAGACTATCCACAAGAGATAAAGAATGTTAGTGGAGATGTTAATGTAACAGTGGGGAATAAGAATTTATTTGATATAGATAATGCAAATTGGATATTATTTAGGTCTTATTATCCTGCTACTTATGACAGTAACAATGATGGCTGGTATAATCACGATTATATGTCGTTAGAATTTACTCCAGCAAAACAACAAACTATATCTTTTAAAATAAAAAAGAGAACAAAAGCGACAGGAGAATATCCATATAGTGCAGCTTGGAATTTATCCAAAGATGGTAGTGTTGTTAAGTACAATACTGGAAGTAGTAGTTCAGAATATGTAGATGTAAATTATACAATGGAAGCAGGACATAAATATTCTTTAATGGTATATAATCCTGTATTTATAAACTATATCCAACTAGAACAAGGATCAACAGCCACTTCCTACGTCCCACACCAACAACAAACCTTTACCTTCCCGTTATCTACAGGACAAAAGCTAATGGAGGGAGATTACTTAGCTGATGATGGAGTGCATCATGTGAGAAATCAGACTACTGAAAGTGGTACAACAATAACATTATCAGATGCTAAAAATAATGGTGTGTATGTATGTAATAAGAAAACAACAGGAAATCTAGTAGGACAAACACTAACATTTGATGAAGCTGTAACAGATGCAATAATAGAATACGAACTAGCAGAAGAAATAATCGAACCATATACAGAAGCACAACAAACAGCCTATAACAACATCAAAAAAGCACTTTCATATAGTGGACAAACAAACATATATAGTACAAATGAAGTTAGCCCTACATTTAAAGTAAAGGCGTATGCAGATGTATCAAGTGAAATAGATAACTTAAAAACAGCTATTGTAGCGTTAGGGGGTGTTGTATAATGAACGAATTTTTAAGAAACTTTATAATGACAACAATCTTCAAAATGATAGACAATAACATACCAGAATGGCAAGTAAGAGAATACGCATTAGGCTGGTATACAAAAGGAATATTAACAGAAGAAGATTTAAAATCAATAGATGAAAAATACAAAGAAGAGCCAGTAGAAGAAACTGAACAGCTTGATGAAGAAGTGAACAGCACTGAACAGACTAATGATGAAAGTGAGGAAAAATAATGGAACATATAACAATAGGTCAAATAACAAATGCAATAACATTAATAATGGTAATAGTAGGTGCATTTGCTACAATATATAAATTTGTGCACGATGCATTTTTCGACAAATTAAAATGTTTAGAAGGTAGGCTTGTGAAATTAGAAGAAGAAACAGAAAGACAAGGAAATGACATAAAGGATAGCAAAGAAGAAAGACTATTATTAATGCAAGGGTTATTAGCATGTTTGAAAGGATTAAAAGAACAAGGTTGTAATGGACCTGTAACTCAAGGAATTATAGATATAGAAGAATACATTACACAGAAATCTCATAAATAGGAGGGGATATTATGAAAAATAAACCTAATAAAATAGTCGGATTGATAATGTCAATCGTAGTAGCAACACTATCATTAGTTAGTGTTTTTTTATTGTATAAAAATACAGGGAAAGTTGATACAAATAAAATAGAAAAAGCAGTTGAAACAATTGTTGAAGGCATAGAAACTTATCAAATGTCAGAAGCAGAAATAAACGAACTTCCTTCTACTAAAATAATAGAACAAACACAAGAGCAAGAAAATGCAATAGAACAAGAAGTAGAAGATGAAGGATTTGAATTACAAGGGAATATTGCATATGAAGGCGATAGAGCAAGAAGTTGGGATGTTGAACTAGGCGATTATAAAGGCTTAACATACTACTCACAATTAGATAGCAGATGGGCAAGTCTACCATACACAAGTACAGGGAACTCAAGTCAAACAATAGGTTCAAGTGGTTGTGCACCAACAACAGCTTCAATGGTAGTAACTGCAATAAAAGGAGCAATAACACCAGATAAGATGAGCAACTTATTTGCTCAAAATGGATACAGAAGTGCAAACAATGGTACATACTTAAGTGCTTTCAGAGCAGTAGCAGATGAATTTGATATAGGATATGAAGAAACATATTCATTAGACAGAGCAGTAGAGTTGTTAAGAAACAATCATTATGTTGCTTGTAGTTGTGCGAATGGACTATTCACAACAGGTGGACATCTAATTCTAATTGCAGGAATTGATGGAGATACATTAAAGATATATGACCCATATCTATATAGTGGTAAATTTGAAACATCTACAAGAAGAGGAAAAGTAACAGTAAATGGAAATACAGTATATTGCTCAATAAGTAATTTTAGAAGATATGCAAATGCTACAAGATTTTTCGCTTATGCACATAACGGAAATGTACCAACAAATAATGATAAACCAGTTGTAACCAATACATACACAAGATATGTAAAATCAAATGGTGGACTTAATGTAAGAAATAGTGCTAATGGAACTAGAATAGGTGGACTAGCAAATGGAACAAGAGTAACAGTTGATAAAACAAGTGGAAATTGGTCACATATAACAAGCCCTGTTAATGGTTGGGTAAGTTCAACATACTTAGTAAGTTCTATTACAACAAATGCTACAAACAATACACCTACATCAGGAAAGAAATATACAACAGGATCATATAGAGTTACAACTAATATAAATGTAAGATATGGACCTGGAACAAACTATAAAAGAAAAACATATAAACAATTATCTGCTAATGCAAGACAACAAAATAGACGTCTAGGCGGAGAATACAGCGGTTATAGAAAAGGTGTTGTATGTACTATTACAAAAGTAAGCGGAAGATGGGGACTTTCAAAAAGCGGATGGATTTGTTTAGATTTTTGCAAAAAAATATAATAAATCGCAAATTTCGACAAATTCTGCAAAAATAATGTGCTATAATAAACATGGATTTTATAATTAGAAAGATTATATGAAAACACATCTTTCATTGAGGTAGGGTAGATTCAATCTATTCTACCTCTTTTTTGCTTTTTATAAAAAAATATGTTATAATAGTGTTGACATAAATTGAAATTAGTGTTAATATTTTTATTACAACTTTATTACATTTTTGTAATAAGGGTTGACTAAAAATAATATTAATATTATTATAATAAAAAAGAATAAGAGCCGAAGCCCTTATTCATGATAAGTTGTTTTGTTGGAGTCCGTAGCCTGGACTTCAATTTTTTTATGATTATCTTGGTATTTTATATATGTATTATAACCCAGACTTGCTAAAAAACATAAAACAATACCAACTATTAAAAAAATCAAAGCAATACCTAAGTATCGAACTGCTATCACTTCTGCAGTCATATACTGCACCTCCTTCTTTTGTATTTACATCCAACTGCCTTAAAGAAAGCTGGATGCATTATCTAATAGTTAAGATGATTAATTACTAATTAATGCATCCAACTTCGAAGGAGTAACAACTTAGCAAATAATATATCAAAAATAATACTCATTGTCAAATAACTTATAAATCTGTCGAAAACGCCAAAAACCAAGCCATATAACTTGTTTCGCCCAAAATAAAAAGCCCTTAAAATCGATTCTCACGCGTCGATTTTTGGGCTATTTTTCTTGATTTCTGTACTCATCGCTAATATTCAAAACTAGGTCTAACAACTGACTAATTTCCATAGTTTCTTTTGCATTTATACCATATTTATCTATACATTCATGCATCTTATTTCTCAAATCTTCAATATCAAGTTTAGTATAAAATAAATCTTTAACATTCACGTTTAAAGCATCTGCTATTTTAATTAATGATTGTAGAGTAGGATTTATTCTTCTGTTATGTTCTAAATCATATAAATAAGCACGAGATATACCAGTCATTTCACTTAAAGCTTTAATAGATAAATTTGCTTTTTCTCTAAATTCTTTTATTACAAAAATATACATAACCACACCTCTGAAATAGTATCTGTATATTTTATAATAAATATTCAAACTTGAACAGATGACGCTGGTAGCGTCACTTTTGTCGAACGATTTTTCTTGCATTTCGACAAATTCCGTATTACAATTTTTATAAATCAAAGAGAGAATATTTGGAGGAAGAAATGGAAGAATTATATGTAATAAGTAAAGAAGATTTTGAAAAGTTTTTTAAAAAAGAAAGTATTGTTGACAAGAAAAAAGTTTATGAAAAATATAAAAAACATACAAACAATAATTTGGAAAAATTATCACATTATTATCACACAAGTTTGAAATTATATAAAAATAATTAAAAAAGAAAAGAATGAGAAACGTTGAAAATACTGTAAAACAGAAATGTGCAAGATTGAGCAAAAACAACAAAAACGTACCCCTCTCTCGCTACCAATATTTTTCAAATGCCTAAAAATAGCAAGTTTCATACGATTTGAGACTTGCTATTTTAATTATTATCACATTATTATCACACAAGTTTAGAATAAAGAGTTTAATTTATCAATTGCAATATCTTTTTGACTTTTTGAGCTATGCATGTAAATTTGTGTAATGCTAATTGCAGTATGTCCCATTAATTCAGCAACAGTTTGAATATCTATTCCATTTTTTAATAACATAGAACCATATGTATGTCTTATTGCGTGAAATTTTCTATGAGGTAGATCACATGCTTTTAAAATTTTAGTCCATTCTGTAGAAACATTTTTACCTTTAAGAGGATTATTATTTTCATCGTGGAATAATAGTCCATTTTTCTTTTTAACTTTTGCAAGTTCATCAACTAAATTACTAGGGAGTGGAACAGTTCTGTATGAATTTTGAGTTTTAGGAACCTGAAAAACGGTTTCAATATGTTTATGAGTATCATCATCATATACATAAACTTCTTTTACACTTCTATCTACAGTTGCTTCTTTTTTATCTAGATCAACGAATTTCCAATCAATAGCAAGTAGTTCTCCCATTCTAAAACCTGTAGCAATATCAAACAAAAATAGAAGATAAAATTGAATATTATTTGTATCTAGTAAATATTTTTTTATAATAGATATTTCTTCTTCTGATAGAATTTCAACTTTTCTTCTCTTATTCTTTATAATATCTGATTTATTTCCTTTTATATTGACATTTAAGCAAGGATTTTTTAATATATATCCGTTTATAATACACCAATTAAAAAAGGTTTTTAGAGTTGAATTTAGAGTCTTTAATTGTGAATATGAATAATCTTTTTTATATAAATCATTATAATAGTTTTGCAACTGCATTAAATTGAAGCTATGTACTTTATTTCCAGCAATAGAAGAATCTCTAACATAATTTCTATATATACCCTCGTAACGCTGGAAAGTAGATGGTTTTATTTTAGAAGAATTGTGTAAATAATCAAATAACCAGGCATGCATTAAGTCATTAATAGTAATGTTTTCAAAATCATTAACTAAACCATATTTTAATTTATTGATATATTCATCAGCTTTTTCAATAGCTTCTCTTTCACATTCTCCATAAAAAGTTTTTCTTATTCTAGTTCCATCAGCTTTAAAACCGACAGTTCTGGTAACACGAAAATATTTCTTTCCATTCATTTCAAAGTTGGTCTTTTTAGCCATAACAACCTCCTATAAAATAAGATAAGTATATTTCAACTTATCTTTAGTTTATTTCAAATTTTCCTATGTATTTACCTAATATCTTAATAGGTGTCTTTTTATCATATATTTGCCTTTTAAAACTCTCATCTGTACTCATAGGCTCTAGGAATACGAAATCTCCTTGTTTTGCAAATCTTTTTAATGTAGCATCATAACCATTTACTAATACAACGGCTATATCTCCATCATCAACAATATCTTGCTTTCTAATAAGAGCATAAGCACCATTTCTAATTACTTTATTCATTGATTCGCCGTCTACTTTTAAGAAGAAACACTCTTCTGGATTTATAATTCCCATTAATGCAGGGTCAATAGGCAAGTATCCATTTAAACATTCTTCTGCCCAGTTAGGTTGCCCTGCTGATATTTTGCCGTATACAGGTGTCATAAATAACTTATTTGAAATGTTTTCATTCTTGTTATCTTTATCCTCAACTAAATCACTTTTTAATATATTAAAATAATTTGCTAATAATTCTATCTTATCTATTCTAGGATAATATAATGCATTACACCAACTTGAAACAGTAGAATAAGGTACATTTGTAATTTTAGCTATATCATTTCTAGTTTTGTTGTATTTTTCCATATAGTATTTTAAATTTTTAGAGAAAATTTCTTTATTTCCTAAATCACTCATTTTATAAATCCTCCATGCACTAATATTAACACATTTTTTTAAAAAATGCAAAAAAAATTATAGAAAAACTAAAATTTTTTTGAAAAAAGTATTGACATTATAGTTTAACTATAATATAATGCAAACAGTTTAAAGAGAGAGGGGGAAATAAAAAAATGCAAAAAGCAACGTTAAAGGCATTAAGAATTAATAAAGGATTAACATTAGAACAAGCTTCAAAAGAGCTAGATGTAAATATTACTACATTATCAAGTTATGAGAATGCAAAAACATTTCCTGATGTTCAAACGATAAATAAAATACTCGAATTGTATGAAACAACATATGATAATATTAATTTTTTATGCAATTAAATTATAGTTTAACTATAATAGAAAAACTAAAAATTAAATTTTAAAAATAGTATTGACAAATAAAATCTAACGATTTTATTCAATAAAATTTTTAAGTATATGCTTATAACACCAAAGGAGGTGGAACGAAAATGAATAGCAACGAAGAGTGGATAAGCCTTAATGAATTTATGAGAAGAAGAAAAATAGGATACAACGTAGCAATGCAGATGATAACAAATAATGAAGTTGAGTATCAAAAGACAGATGGAGGCAGATACAAAATAAAAGTTGGTGGAGATTCAGTTAGCACTGAACTTTACAATAAATTACTAGAAAGAGCAACAAAGGCAGAAACAAAGTTAAAAATTCTAGAAGATATTATTTTAGAAGGGAGGAACTAAAGATGAGTAAAAGAGAAAAAGCAATATACAAAATAGCAGTAAAAGATACATTAGTAGTATCAAGTGGAATAGTAACAGCAATAGCATTTGGCATGGCATTTATGATTAAAGCTGGAATATTTGTATTTTAAGGAGGACAAGCACATGAAAATTGAAGGCAGTGTTCAAGAAATAAAAGAATTATTTAAAAATTTTGAAATTAAAAAGACACCAGTTGCTGGAACAACTGATGTAATAAAGCTTGATGGTAAAAATATTTCAAACCAAATGTTAAAAAAATCAATGTTATATCTTTACAAAGCATTAAAAGAAGAAGGCTTACAAAACACTGATGAATTTATTAATTTTTGGGAGAAATATTAAAGTTATCAAGTAACCAATTATGATAATCATGTAAGTTTTTAACAAATAATTTATTTGCACAAGATAATGATTTTTCATACAACTTATAATCTCGATTAGAAGGTTCAAAAGTAAAAAAATCCGAATTATACCAAGAGGAAATTTCTTTAGATGATTCTTTTATAACTAAATTGAGATTCTCTTCACAGTGTTGTGCAAAATTAGAAAAATCAGTCATTAATATCACCTCCAATCGAGGTAATTATAACAAAAGAAAGGAGAAAAAGAAAATGTTAGAAAAATTTCAATCAATGTTAAGAACATTAAAAAAGAAAGATACAAAAATGAAAATGTCATTAAATTCAGTACAAGCATTATTTAATATGCTAGACATGTGTAAAGAATTAAAGATGCACGCAATAACACCAACACAAGTAGAAAATATGCAAAGTGCAGAAATGCATATCAATTACATAATAAAAAAACTATATGTTCCTGACTACCAATCTGAAAACATATAGTTCTAAAAAACATTTATATAAACATTCTCTTTAATTATATTAACACATTTTTAAAGAGAAATCAAGGAGGAAATTATGGACGATTATGATAGACAAGGAGAATTGCAAGATTTAGTAGATGGATTAGATTCATTAATAGATAATTTAGATTCATACAAAACAGACTTTGAGGACGATTTACGAGAAACAATGATGAAAGCTCAAGGAATGTTAGACGAAGTAAATTACATAATATCACAAATGGAAGCTAAAGAAATGAGAGAACAAGAAAGAGAATATTGGGAAGGAGTAATTTAGATGGAAATAACATTTGAAGATATAAAAAAAGCAAATGAAAGTATATCAACAACAGATATTAAAGGAAAGGAATATGCAGAAGTTAATCAAAGAATAAAAGCTTTTAGAATGGTTTATCCAATGGGAAGTATAGAAACAGAGTTGTTAAGTAATGAAAATGGAATATGCATATTTCAAGCAACAGTATCAGATAAAGAAGGAAATATATTAGGTATGGGAACAGCCTACGAAAAAGAAGGAAGTTCATTTATAAATAAAACAAGTTACATAGAGAATTGTGAAACATCAGCGATAGGAAGAGCATTAGGAATGGCAGGATTTGGAATAGACACATCAATAGCAAGTGCAGAAGAAGTATCAAATGCAATTACACAACAAGATGATCTAAAACCAATAACAAAAACAAATTTAAATGTATTACAAGGATTAATAAAAGAATTATCAGAAGCTAAAGCATTTTATGAAAATATTTTAAAAAAATATAACATCACAGATTTGTCGCAATTAACATCAAAACAATATGGGGAGATATTAACAGAAATAAAGAAAATGAAAGGCGAATAACAAATGGATTTATATGAACAAATAACAAAGTTTATTAACGAATTAGACATATCTGTTAGACAATTAAGAAAAAGCGGTTCAGATTTAGCTGAGGCAGAGCAGAAATACAAGATATGTTTAAGAGAAGAAGCATTGAAATTAAGAGCAGAAAAAAATATGCCAGTAACATTAATAAATCAAATTATATACGGAGTACCAGAAGTTGCAAAATTAAGATTTGATAGAGATGTAAAAGAGGCAGTATACCAAGCAAATTTAGAAGCAATAAATAGTACAAAATTAAAGTTAAGGATATTAGAAAACCAATTAAATAGAGAATGGGGACAAGCCAAATGAAATCAATATTACAAGATAAAAAAGAAAGTTACATCAGTGGAGCGACTTATGGTTTAGAAGAACATCATATTTACTTTGGTTCAGGGAAAAGAAAAATATCAGAGCAAAATGGATTCAAAGTATGGATAACATATGAAGAACATCGTGGTACATATGGTGTTCATGGAAAGAATGGACACAAATTAGATTTAAAACTTAAACAAGAGTGTCAAAAAGAATATGAAAAGACACATACAAGACAAGAATTTATAAATTTAATAGGAAAAAGTTACTTATAAACAAAAGGAGAATCAGAAATGAATTTTATAAAACAATTTAATACATTTTTTGAGAATTTACTAACAGAACCTTTAAGTTCTAATGCTGTTTATTTATATTTTACATTATTTTATATAAATAACAAATGTAATTGGAAAAAAGAGTTTACTGTGGCAAATTCAACAATTATGGGATTAACAAGTTTTGATAAAAATAAACTGGTTAGAGCTAGAAACGAACTAAAGCAGAAAGGTTACATTAATTATAAAAATGGAAAGAATCAAATTCAATCAGGGACATATGAAATACTAGATTTTGATACGGCACTTGATACGGCGTATGATACACCGAACGATACGGCAGATGATACGGCGGACGATACGGCAGTCGATACCAATAATAAACAAAACAAAACTAAACAAAAAAAGAAAAATATTAAAAAGAAATTTTTTGGTGAGTATCAAAATGTATTTTTTACTGACGAACAATATCAAAAACTTTTGGCTGAATTTCCTAGCGACTACAAACAACGAATACAAAAGTTAGATGATTATATGCAATCGAAAGGCATTAAGTACAAAGACTGCTTAGCAACTATACGAAATTGGGCTAGAAAAGATGGATATGTAAAACTAACTAAGCCAAAAGAAGAGTATGTTGGAGATTATGTTGAAATAGATTATAGCCAATTAACAAACGAAGAATACGAAATGCTCATGAAAAAGAAAATAACTATTCAAGAGCTAATCGAGAAAGGAAAAATAAATGTATGATGAAGAAATTGAAAAAGCAATGTTGTACTACATTATTTTCCAAAATGAAGAGTATTTGTTAGATGAAGAAGATTTTTCAGACAGTAGAAATAAAAAGTTGATAAAAGCTATAAACAATCTAAAAGCAAAAAAACAAGAAGTAAATATGCTAAGTGTAAAGGCAGAACTGGGGAAAGTACAAGGAGATGTTCTAAGATATTTATCAACACTAGGAGAATACAGTTATGGAACAACAGCTGAAACACTTTACCGAAAGATTTTAGAGATGTCTAAAAAAAGAAAAATAATTAAACTTTTGCAAGATTCAATTTCAGAGGTAGAAGAAGTTGAGGATATAGATATTTTTGGAGAAAAGATAATAAAAGACATTAACAAAATCAAGAGTAGAGATGAAAAAGAAAGAACCTTTGTTGAACAAGTTGTAGAAGCAGTTGAAACAATTGAGAAGAACACTTTATCAAAAACAGATTATTCTTTATACACTGGAATTATGGATTTAGACAACATTACTTGCGGGTTGCACAACGAAGAATTAACAATCATAGGAGCTAGACCAGGGGTAGGAAAGACAACACTTGCATTGCAAATAGCAGAAAACATAGCTTCAAAAGGTGTTGAAACGGCAATAGTAAGTTTAGAGATGTCAGAGTATCAGATTATTCAAAAGTTAATAGCTAAACGAACTAGGATAAATTCCTACAAAATGAGAATGGGAACGCTAGAAACAAATGACTTAGGAGAAGTAGGAAAAGCTGGAGCGGAAGTATCAACATTGCCAATTCACTTAATAACAAATGCAAAGACATTGCAACACATAGAAAATATAGCTCGTAAATTAAAGAATAAAAGCAAATTGGGGCTTATGATAATAGATTACATACAACTGATAAAAAATCAAGGGAGATTTAATTCTCGTGAGCAAGAAGTAGCAGATATAACAAGAACATTGAAGTTATTAAGTTTAGAATTAAAGATACCAATAGTAGGGTTATGTCAGCTAAACAGAAATGCAACAAAATCAGAGCCAATGTTAGCTGATTTAAGAGAAAGTGGAGCAATAGAACAAGATGCAGATAATGTAATATTTTTATACCAAGAAAAAGAACAAGAGGGAAATATCGTAGACGTAACATTGAAAGTTGCAAAGCAAAGAGCAGGAGAAATAGGAAAGGTATATTTGAAATTTAACAAAGGGAATAGTGAATTTAAAGGAGTTATAAGATGCTAGAAATAGATAAAAAACAATTATTAAGTTTTGATAATGCAAATAGAGTAAGAATACTAAAGTACATAGCTTTAGGATTAATTAAATATAAAGGAGAGTGAGTACAAATGAGTTTGTTAACGATAAAAACAAGAAGAGAAAGTAATGAAAAGACAAATAAAGATAGACCCATATTATATACAAGAGTACTAGCAATATTAAGTACAGGTTTAACACTAACAGCAAATGAAATAGCAAAAAGAATAAATAAGAATTGGAAAAGACAAGACATACAGCCAAGGCTTAATGAATTAAGAGATAAATACAACTTAATAGAGGAAAATGGAAAGAAATATGACAATGAAACTAATAGGAATGTAACAGCATATAGATTAATCAAAGAAAATGAAGTAAAGGAGGGAGCAAATGAAATATAAAGACTTAAAAGAGCCTTGCAAAAGTTGCCTTCGGATGCATCCGACTTTGAAAATCCTAACTTCGAAGGAGATAAAAAATGTAAATGGCAACCAAAAGAAGAAGGCATTGAACAAATAAAACTAAATTTAGGAGATAAAAGATGAAATATAGTTTTGAAATAAATAGACGATTACCAAGTTTTAATGAATATACAAAAGCTTGTAGAAGTAATAAATATGCAGGAGCAGAAATGAAAAAGCAAATAGAACTTGAAATATGGGCATACATAACAAACAAGTTAAAAGGAGTAAAGATAGACAAGCCAATATTTATAACATTTACGTGGGTAGAAGAAAACAAAAAACGAGATCTCGATAATATCTGTTTCGCCAAGAAATTTATATTAGATGCACTACAAAAGGCAGGAGTAATAGAAAACGATAATAGTAAACATGTTACGGGATTTACAGATAAATTTGAATATGCGGATAGAAGTAAAGTAATAGTTGAATTGGAGGAAATACCAGATGAACAGAAGTAATGCAAAAATAATCATAATACTAGAAACAATCCTAATGCTAATAATGTCAATAAGTTTAGGTTATGCAATAGGACAAACAAAACGAGAAGTATACCAAAAAGAAAATGAATTACAGGAGTTAAAAAAAGGAATTGAGCAGATTAAAAAATAACGATGAATATTTAATATCAAGGGAGGATAGAAATATGGCATTTGATTTAAACGACGAAGAATTAAAAGCAACAAGAGAAATGAATAAAACAGCATGGGAAAGTGAAATAGATAAATGGAGTAAAGAATATCTAATAGAAAGATATAAAGATTTAGTTGAAATAGAAAAAGAACATAAAAAAGAAAATGGAGAATTGAGGGAAAAGGTAAAAGAATTAGAAAACGCAGATTTAACAACAGTATATATGAATGGCTTTTATGATGGAGAAAAGAAGTGGAAAGATAAAATAAAAGAAAAAATAGAATTTTATAAAAGATATGGGAAAATTAAAAATTCTAATGAGTATGTAATGAGTGTAGAAATAGAAGTTTTAGAAGAACTATTAGAAGAAAGGAATTAAATAGATATGAATAAAGAAGAAAAGTTTGTTATAAAAACATTAAAAGATAGTCAAAATACATATATAGAGAACACAAAAGTTAAAAAAGTAGAATTAAGCACTGATGAAGCAAAAGTAGTTTTAAATCTAATAGAAAAACAACAAAAAGAATTAGAACCAATAAAGAAATTAAATATTCCAGTAGAAACATTAGTATCAGAATTTAATAGGTTAGAAGGTTTAGAAGATAACACAGAAATGTTAAAAAGTGAATTAGAAAAGAAAGATAAGATAATAGATAAAATGGCAGAACTAATATACAAAAAAATAGATATGCTAGAGATGGGAGATATGGCAAAAGAAATAAATTATAGTTTGGAAGAATTATATTCTGGGATAGAAGATGAGGAAGCAATAAAAATCATTAAAAACAGCTTTACAAATCTAGTAGAAAAGGAGAGTAAATAATATGTATATATTAGATATAGGTTTATCAATACTTATGGGAAGTATAGGAATAGCAATAATAGTAGCAGTATATATGAGTTTTAAAGATAAGGAGTAATTATATGGAATTACCAGTAATATATGAAGACTTTAACCCAAGTATAGAGGTTAAAGGAATGATAATTATATTTAAAGAAAAGGAGTTGGGCATGAGAATAGAAACAAAATACAATATAGAAGATAGAGTATGGGTAGTATATGAGTGTCAAAAAGAAGTAAGTGTATATGATACTGTAATAGAAGAAGTTTGTTACAACGGGATAGAATCATATTATTTTGGAAAAGAAGGAGTAGATATATACGAGAAAAATATGGTTGCTTATGATGATAAAAAAGGACTAGCTGAATTAATAGAAAGAATAATGAATGAAATACATACAAGAGAGGAGTTAGAGAGATGACAGCAGATGAAATGTTTGAAGAATTAGGATTTGATTACTTTGATAATTATAATCACGATTATATATACGGTGGAAGACTTCTAAAAAGAGAAAAGTATAAAGAACAGTTAGAACAAAGAATTGTAATTGACTGTGATACTCAAACTGTCGAAATAGACCATGGAACACCTGATATATTTCCTATAATAAATAAAAAAATAGATGAATTAGGAATGAAAGAAATTAGAAAAGAAGAAAATGAAAGGAGCTGAAAGGTTAGATGAATAAAACAATAAAAGTAATAGATTTATTAAATAAAATAGCTAATGGAGAAGAAGTACCAAAACATATTATTGTTAATATAAATGATGAATATTTTTTAAACAAAGATGCATCGAGTATAGAAGAATTATATAGAACTGATGCAGGAACAAATTGGACAAGCTATGCTGATGTACAATTAGGCTATTTTGTTGAAATAATAGAAGATAAAGAAGATATAAACATACAAGATATAGAAGAGATGCCTGAATATATACATATAGGAGATGGAAGAGCAGATACAGATGTAAAAGATGAAGTGAATATAAAAATAAATGAAATAATAAGAGCAGTTAAGCAATTAGATAAAACAAAGGAGGATAAATAAATGGGAAACTTTATACTAGGATTTATGATAGGAGGCTTTTTAAGTTTATTAGTATTATCTTTGGTTATAACAGGGAAAGAAAGTGAGGAGGATAAATAAAATGAATTTAGAAAGAATTAAAAAAGATATTGACCATCAAACAAGGAATGGAAGAAAAAATATATACATAAAAGTAGATGACTTAAATGAGTTAGTACAAGGGGCTAAACAAGAAGTCAGAGGAGAAGAAAGAATTTATATAGGTATAGAGGCAATGAAGAAAATAGTAGAAGCTTATGAAAATAACAGAACTCAAGAAGAAAAAGAAAAGGACGAGTTCTTCAAAAGAATACATGTAGATATGCCAAAGCATGAATTAATACCAATAAGTGAAAATGGAGCTTTATTTCATCCATTAAAAGAAGATAGAGAAAGGTAGTGATAATATGCCTCTAATAGACAGAAGAGAAAAATTAGAAAAAGCATTATCAGAATGGATAAAAATGACAGAAGATGTAGAAATTCAAGTTAACAATGTAATTGATGGAAAGAAACATAAAAAAGAATTAAATGCATTAATGAGTAATTGCAAACTTAAATTTAGAAGGCTAGAAGATGTTTTGAAAATTTACTAGGAGGAATACAAATGAAGATATATGGAATATATGATCTAATTCAAAATGAATTATGTTTAAGAATAGGGACTTTAAATGAAGTAGTAAGATTTTTAGATTTTACACCAAGAGAAATAGGGAGAGCAATAAAAACTAACAGTACAGTAAGAAACAGGTATAAAGTATATTATTTGTTTGAGGAGGTACAAAAGAGTTGAGATATATAAAAGAAGAATTAGAAGGTTTATTAAGAAAACACAAAGAACATGAAGCTCAATTGACAGAATTAGAGTTGAAATTAGAAGAATACAAAGAGCGATTAGAATATGCAGGTACAGTTTATCAAGATACAGAAGAAGAAACGATAGAAAACTTACAATTACACGGAAAAGGTTTCGATGAAGTATCGAGTAATACCAACAAAGTATCGGATAAAGTATCAAGTACAGCAATGATATATAAAAGAGAAATGAACCATATAAACAATGAAGATAGAACACATCTTGAAAGTAAAATAAGAGAGTTTGAAAAAGAAAAAGATACATTAAATAAAAAAGTTGTTAGAGTAAAGAACTTATTAGACAGAGTAACAATAGATGAACGATATGTAATTAATTTATTTTATTTAGAAGAATCTAAATGGGATTACATAGAAAAGAAGTATTTTGAAGAATTTGAAAGACATAAGTCAATAAAACAGCTACAAACATACAGAGACAACGCATTAGATAAAATGCTAAACATAATTAATATTGGTTTACAATAAAACTTCGCGAAAACTTCGCAAAAATTACGCGAAAACTTCCTTTAAATTTCATTTTGAAGGTAGTATAATTATAATAGAAAAATTATAAAAAGTCGCAGATGTAGAGAATACATTTCATAGACCGAGCGACACATCTTTCTAATTAAAATGGTAAAGAAGAGCTGATGTTTTAAATGTTGGCTCTTTTATTATGCTTATTACAACTGATACTAGGTAAAGTTGATAATAATAAATAGTGATTCATATGGATTACTCCTTTTTATCGTTGTATTTTAAGTATTTTTTTGCGAGGAACATCACCTCCTTTCGAAGAATTATAGAGAAATGGAAGACATAGAACTTTCCTAGTGAGTTCTAATATATTTTGTATACAGCAATATAACATAGGAACTGCAGAGAGGCGAAAGTAGTAATATTAAATTAATATGTTTAGGTTTTAACGCAGGTGATACTACGGTTTTATGGGCAACTATTAAAGAACTTAGCCCCAAGGTAGAGCATAGCTACCATATATTACGAAGGTATAAGCCTCTTTATACTAGTTTGCGATGTCTTATAACTATATTGTTGTATAGAGACTATATAGAGTTATATATTAAAACAAAGGAAAAGCCTATGAATATAAAAGAATACCAAGAAAGAATATGTAAATATTGTATAGTAGAAAACTGTACACAGAAAATAGAGGAAACAAAATTAGATGATGTACTGTGTATGAAATGTTTAGAATATAACAAAGGAGAAAGCCATGAGAAAAAGTTATACAGCTGATTATATAATGAGAGACTACAAGAGAGAGCAATATTATAAAAAGAAGCTTGAGGAAAAGAAGAAGGAATTAAAAAATATAAAAGGAGGAAAAGAAGATGATAAAAGTAGAAGTTATTGAAGAATTTACATTAGGTAGATTTAATGAATTAAAAAACATAGTAAGAGCAAGAAGAGAAGAAACAGGAAGATTATTTATAGGAGATACTTTTGAGTGCAAAAAAGAATTAGTAGATTATTTATTAGGGAAAAACGCATTAGGAAGAGCATTTGTAAAAGTAATAGAAGTTACACAAATTGAAAAAGATAACAATGCAGAGGAAATAGAAATAAAGTCAGTTAGAAAAACAACTACTAAAAAGAAAGAAGTATAGTATATGAATGTAAATCAAAGTATAAATAAACTATTATTTGCATTACAACAAAAAGGGCAATTGTACAAAGTAAATAGTTTTCAATTTTATTCAGATAAAGCAAATAAATATTGTACTAAATATCAAATAATGAAAAAAGAGATAATTGAAGATATAACTACATTATATGTTGATGGAGAAAAATACAACAAAGAAATTGAAAAAAGTGAAAAATATAATGTTGATTATGAATGCTACAACAAAATAGATATATTAAAATACTTTATGAAGGAGTATAAAGGAATGGGATAACATGGCGAAGATAGATGATAGAAAGAAAAAAGAAATAATTGCATACTATGCAGAATCTCAAAATTATAGAGAAACAGCAAGAAGATTTAGTATTTCCCCCAATACGGTTAAAAGTTTAGTAAATAAAAATGAACAAATTGCACAAATCTGCACACAAAAAAGTATAGAAAATACAAAATCAGTTTTGCAAGAAATGGAAGAAAGAAAACAAACCAAAATAAAGTTACTAGATAAAATATTAGAAGCAATGGATAAAAAATTAGACGATATTGATATGTTTACAAATATAAAAGATTTAGCTACTGCATATGGAATAATTATGGACAAGGAAATAAAACTTAAAGAAATAGATAACAAAAACAAAGACAGTCAAGATGTGCTGGATAGGTTAGATAAGTTATTAGAGGAGCAGAGAAATGCTTAAATGGACTGATAAACAAAGGGAATATTTGCAAAAAGCCACGCATAGATGGAACTTTAAAATTGGAGCGGTAAGAAGTGGAAAAACATTTCAAGATAAAGAAGATATTATAGCAAGAAGAATAAGACAAAGAAAAGGATTAGATGGTTTAGTAGTGCTTATTGGGGTAACAGAGGCGACAATTGAGAGAAATGTTTTAAGACCTATGCGAGATAAATTTGGTTCAGAGTTGGTTGGGAATATATCAAAAAATAAAGTTTGGCTATTTGGAGAAGAATGCTATGCTTTAGGAGCAGAGAAAATAACACAAGTCTCCAAAATACAAGGAGCTAGCTTTAAATATGTATATGGTGATGAAGTAGCGAAATGGAAAAAGGAAGTATTTGATATGGTAAAATCAAGGCTAGACCAAGATTATAGCTTGTTTGATGGAACTTGTAACCCAGAACAAAAAAATCATTGGTTAAAAGAGTTTTTAGATAGCGATGCAGATATATATATACAACATTACACAATAGATGATAATACATTTTTAAGTAAAACATTTATAGAAAATTTAAAAAAAGAATATAAAGGAACAGTACTTTATAATAGATACATATTAGGATTATGGTGTAATGCAGAAGGACTTATATATAGAACATTTGCCGATAATCCTAAAAAATACATATGGACTAAAAAGAAAAAAGACAATAATGGAAATGAAACAGAAAAATATGATTTACCACCAGGGTATACAATAATAGGAATTGATTATGGAGGCACAAAATCGGGGCAAGCATTTGTAGCTACAAGAATAAGCTATGATTTTACAAAGGTAATAGCTTTAGCAACCGAAAGACACTTTGGAGATATAGACCCAGATAAGTTAGAAGAATTGGAATTGAATTTCATATTAAAAGTAATGTATAAATATGACTTAACAGTTGATGATATATTCCCAGATAATGAGGAAACAGTTCTAATAAGAGGACTAAGAAATGCATGTGAAAGAAAAGGAATATATGCTACAGTAAGAGGTAGTAAAAAAGTTCCTGTAAATAATAGAATAGATTGTGAACGTACCATAATTGCTTATGGTATTTTTTATTACATAAAAGAGGAATGTGAAACATTAGTTGAAGCACTAGAAAGTGCTTTATGGAGTGATAAACCAGGAAAAGACAATAAAGATGAAAGACTAGACGACTTTACAACGGATATAGATTCATTAGATGCATTTGAATACACATTCGAAAGATATATACCACAAATAACAGATGTTGTAGAAATGAGGAGAAAAAATAATGTTTGAAAAAGTAATAACATGGATTAAGGGAGCGATAAGTAAAATGTTTAAAACAAATGATATTGCAAAAGATTTTAATATAGATATATCAGGTAGTGAAGAGGTTAATGAATTAATAGAACTATGTACAAATATATTTAATAATAATGCACCATGGTTAAATAAGGAAACTAAATCACTAAATGTTGCTAAAACAATTTGTGAAAAAGTTGCCAAAGCAGTAACTATAGAGTTTAAATCACAAGTAGAAGATGAAGGAATAAATAAGATATATCAAAGATTTTTAAATAATTTACGAACTAACGTAGAATATACTTTAGCAAAAGGAGATATGTTCTTCAAACCATTTTATTCAAACGGAAAAATAAAAATAAGTTGTATACATGGAGATAAGTTTATTCCTATAAAATTTGATAGCACTGGCGAATTGCTTGGTGCTATTTTAATTGACCAAAAAGTAAAAGGAAATGATGTTTATACTAGATTAGAATACAATGATTTGAATGATACAACTTTGACGATTAGAAATATAGCATATAAAGGACAGAAAAACGCGTCAACATTAGGAACAAAAATACATCTATCGCAAGTATTAGAATGGAAAGACATTGAAGAAGAAACGCAAATAGAAAATGTGAACAAACTAATTGGAGGATATTTTAAAATACCTATTGCGAATCCAGTAGACAATACAACTCAAAGAGGAACACCTATATTTGCAAATGCTATAGGTATTCTAAAAGAAGTTGATAAACAATTTAGTAGAACATTATGGGAATATGAAGGTTCGGAACTTGCTCTTGATATAGATGCTACTGCCTTTAAAAAGGATTCTAATGGAAATTATATTTTACCAAAAGGTAAGAAAAGATTATTCAGAATGATGGATTTAGGAAATGAAAAACAATGGAATATCTTTAGTCCTACTATAAGAGATACAGCACTATTCAATGGATTAAATGAATGGTTGAGACAATGTGAAAGTCAATGTGGACTATCTTTTGGAATAATATCTAAATCAACGGAAACAGAAAAAACAGCTACTGAAATAAAAGCTAGTAAGCAAGATTATTATGTTACAGTTTCAGATATTCAGAACTCATTACAAAATGCACTAGAAGATTTAATTTATGGAATAGATGTATTGATGACATTATATAAAATACCGCATAAAACAAATCCTGAAATAAGTTTTGATTGGGATGACAGCATATTAGTAGATAGTGAAAAGAAACAAGCTCAAGCATTAGTAGAAAGAAATGCAGGAATAATTGATGACATAGAATATTTTGTACAAACAAGAGATTATTCAGAAGAAGAAGCAATGGAATATTATAACAAAATGCAAGAAAGAAAAGTAGAAGAACCAATAGAAAACGATATAGATGAGGAATAATAAATGATTGAGGATAAAATACAAAGTGCAATAAAACCTATTATATCAATGTATAGTCAGATAGAATTAGATATAATAGAAAAAATTGCAGAACATTTTAAAGTAAATGAGGAATTTATCAATTCAGACTATTGGTACTTTGAAAAACTAAAAGAATTAGGTGGACTTAATAATGAAACTATAAAATTATTAGAAGAAAGAACAGGATATACAAAGAAAGAATTATTGAAAGCGATGAAAGATATAGGAATCAATTCTATACCAACAGAGCAATTAAATATAGCAACACAAAAAGGAGCTTTGTTAAATCCAGAAAAAATAATAAATAGTGTTAATATACAAAATATAATTAAATACAGTTATGATGAAATAGAAAAAGAGTTTTTACAATTTAATAAGACTATAGAAGAACAAGTAAGAAAAACTTATACTGCTATAGCTACACAAACATACATAAAAGTAAATAGTGGAATGTATAGCTATCAAGAGGCTATCTTAGAGAGTTTAGATGAATTAGGGAATAAAGGAATATCAGTATTAGAATATCAAACAAATACAGGTAAAAGAAATTATGATGTAGTAGGAACAGTAAGAAGGGATTTACTTATAGCAACAAGAGGACTAGCAGGAAAAGTAAATGAAGAAGTAATAAAAGAAAGTGGTTGGCATATAGTAAGAGTTTCGCATCACTTTGGAGCAAGAACAGGAGATAGAGGAGAAAACTTTACTAATCATGCATGGTGGCAAGAAAAACAATATTTCTGTTGGAACTATGATGGATTAGCTACCAAAGAAGAAAAGAAATTACCTGATTTTATGGAACATTGTAATTACGGAGATGTTCAAGGAATAGTTGGAATTAACTGTAAACACTTCTTTACTGTTTGGTATGGTTCATTAGAAAAAGATAAATTAGATTTTACATATAATGAAAATAAAGAACAATATGAAAATACACAGCAACAAAGATATTTAGAGAATGGTGTTAGAAAATGGAAAAGAAAGCAAGTTGCAGCAAAAGCATCAGAAGACAAAGGAGGCTATAATAAAGCAAGTAAGAAAGCTAAAGAATGGCAAGATAGATTAAATATATTTACAGAAGAAAAGAGTTTAAATAGAGATTATACTAGAGAACATATAAAAGATTACAAAAATGTAACAGATAATGATACAAAGTATACAGATATAACTTACAAGACACTAAAAAATGGAAAACAAGAGTATAAATTAACAGAACAACAGTATTTTATAGATAAAAGTGGTGTGAAGCATAATATAGATGGAAGGAATGTAAAAATAAAAGCAAACGAAAAAGAAAGACAAGTTGCTAATTTAATGGGAAAAACTTATGGAGGGGAAATAAAATTAATTCCAGTAGTCTTGAACCCTCAAGGAATAAAAACACCAGATTATATGGTAAATGATAAAAAATTTGACTTGAAAGAAATATTTGGAAATACTAAAAATACTTTGTATAATGCCATCAATAAAAAGAAAGAACAATCTTCAAATTTTATTTTTGATATATCTAGCACAAAAATGAAAACAATAGATGCTATTAAGCAAATACAAGGAATTTATAAATCAAAACATAAAGATTGGATAAATGAAATAGTTTTAATTAAAGATAATAAAGTATTAAAAATTTATAAAAGAAAATAAAAAAAAATGAGGTTGGTGCAACACATGGGTGTCACATAACCTCTAATAAATATTTATTAACTTAATTATACACTATATTAAGTTAATAATCAATAGTTTATGCAAAAAAATATAAATTATTCATACTGTCCGAAATGACGATAAACTACTAATTAAATAGTTAAATCATAGGCGTAGAAATACGTCTATTTTTTATGCAAATTGCCCTTTCGTGGCTGGGCTTTAAATGGCACG
>Ga0326511_10000462_pt1 | contig 35628 bp, 37 predicted proteins | sample 0_2496_0518_D_FD_203701 | JGI IMG/M metagenome (GOLD analysis project Ga0326511, IMG submission 203701) | Bovine rumen microbial communities from UC Davis, California, United States - 0_2496_0518 | ecosystem: Host-associated > Mammals > Digestive system > Stomach > Rumen | place: USA...
TAGTGGATGAGTAGATGGATAGACAATCTGCTTTACAAGATGCGGAAAAGGCGATTCTGCAAATTGAATGGGTGGTTTTGCCCCGATTGCATCTATCACGATTTCATATTTGAGGGGGCAATATTCAGAGGTAACAGATGCCGTTATCCACGGCAGACGGAGAAAGAGAGGGCGAGTGATGAAGATAAGTGTGGACGCTGAATACTTGGAAGAACTTGAAAAGAAAGCGAAAAGACACGACTTCTTTGAGGGATATATAAAAGGCATTGAGGTGGCGTTTGCTTTTGCCGAAGAACTTGTGAAAGACATTGGCAACCGCAAGACCGAGAACAGTTCGGAAAAAGCGAACAAGTCAAAGGAAAGGAGTAGCGAATGAAAACGAAATGTGAAGACATGAACCCATTCTATCGTGTCGTTGATACATTGTGCGCCAAGAAAGGCATATCGCACAGAGAACTTGCTGAACGCATTGGTGTCGGGGAAGTCACGCTATCAAGATATCTAAACGGAGAACGTAAGGTACAACTTTCGCCATTCATGAGTATGTGCAAAGTGCTTGATATTAATCCTGAGTCACTTTTCAAGACATACACTTACGCAAGGCTCGAACAGCGAGTAATACGTTATAGGGAGCAGACGGAAAGGAGCAAGTGATGGACTTGATGAATAAAATCGGAGTGGTGATGACTATAGGTGGAATGCTCACAACTGTTTTTGGAGTAATAGTGCAGATACTTGCTATGGCTCTTGAAGAAATATGGTAGCAAACGGAAAGGAGCGAGTGATGAAATGTTGCAGATGCCCACTATATCACTATTGGAGTAACGAAAGTGATAGGGGCGAAGAGTGTGCGATATTCGGAGATGGATGGGATAGTCCATTTCAGTATGAGGATAAAGAGGGAACAACAGTAGGCTGTTATCTTGATAGGCACTTTATTGAAAAAGCGGATGCCGAGAGGGATGAATACTACGCATCAATGGCAGAGTCAATGTCGCAATATTTTGAGACTGAGAACAGTTCGGAAAAAACCGAACAACTCAAAGGTGTCGGAAATTCCGACAGATTCGGAAAAACCGAACAACTCGAAAGGAGTGGCGAATGAATATTTATGATCTCGTTGAGTCGTGTCATACGCAAAAAGCGTTAGACGATATAAGGACGGATGTGATTGCTGTTATCAATTCTTGCGAATCCGTTGAGGAAATGAAACGCATACAGGATGCTTTTCGTAAACAAAAAAACAGGATTCGGCGTGGTCGGTATCGGCAGACGGAAAGGAATATACCATGAGCATGGAGTTTTATACTGAAAAGGAAGTAAAAGCTCGTAGGCCGCATCGCTGCCATATCTGCGGAGACGAGATCCCAATAGGGGTAATGTATAGCAGAGAAAGCGGTAAATATGACGGAGAGTTCTTTGACAGATGTACTTGCAAAGACTGTTATACGCATAGAAATGAATATTGTACCGAGGTTGATAATGAGTACAGCAATTGGGCGATAAGCGATTATCTGCAAGAAGAATATTGTTTAAAAATATGCTCTGAAGAAGAACGGGAAGAATGTGATAGAGAAGTGTGGCACTGCCCATTCTTGATAGCAAAGCAGACGGAAAGGAGCGAGTAGATGTATGTATCTGAAAAGGACATGATCATATCCATGTTCTGCAATGCCTGCTTGATAATTGCTTTTGTCATTTTAGTGATAGATGCGCATAGGAAGTGACGGAAAGGAGCAAGTAATGGATGGAGTGTTATACGATGGTAAGGGTAATCTGCTGGATATTCTTCCGGAAGATAAGCCGAAGCCTGGTGATATAAACGAGGATGGCAAGGAGATAGAGCAGGATATGGATGTCACTTGGGATAACTAAAGTTATGGGCGAAAATCGGAGTCTCTTTTCGGTATCGTTTGGATATCGAAAGGAGACTTTTATTATGGCTGAGAAATCCTTAAAGAAGGATGGTGGCCAAAGATATGATTGGAATCTGATAATGACAGATTATGTCACAGATCCTAAGTCGAGTCTTAAAAAGATAGCCAAGAAGTATGGTGTTCGCTTGGCTACAGTAGAGAAAAAATCATCGGCTGATTCTTGGTTCGCCACCAAACAGGAACACCAAAAAAGAGTGCGTGAAAAGGCGAGTGTGAAGATAGGGGCAAAGCAGGCTAACGAGCTTGCAGGTCTTGTCACAGCTTCAGATCGCATTGAGAAGGCTATTCTCGATGCTATTAATGATCCTGAATACTTCAAGAAGCATCTGATCAGCAAGAACATGAGTGAAGAACAGGCTACGCTTGAGATCCTTAACACCAAAGCTATGAAGGATATGATGCGAGTCATCAAGGATGTGGAAGATGTAAAGAGATCCATATTGGATATCAAGAGGTCAGACACAGCGGAGAGGCTTGCTATTGAGCGTGAGAGATTAGAACTCGAAAAGGAAAGGTTAGCACTTGAGCGTGAAAGAAATGCTCTCAGAACCGGAATTATGGATGATGATAACAATAATCGTTATGGCGTGGTTATTATGCCGGGAGTCTTAAGCGATGAGTGATCAGAATATCATATGGCAGCCACAGCCAAAGCAAGTGGCGTTTATGCAAAGACCGGAGTTTGAGTGTCTGTATGGCGGAGCTGCTGGCGGTGGTAAATCTGATGCGCTTGTTGTCGAGGCATTAAGGCAGGTGCATATTCCTCACTACAAAGGATTGATCCTGCGTAAGACATATCCGCAGCTGACAGAGCTGATAGACAAGAGTCTGCTGATATATCCGAGAGCTATACCAGGAGCGAGGTACAACAGCACTACGCATACATGGTCATTTCCGAGCGGAGCAAAGATAGTGTTCGGCTCCATGAATCATAAGCAGGATCGTATCAATTATCAGGGTAAGGCTTATGACTTCATAGGATTCGATGAGCTGACACATTTCGAGTATGACGAGTACACATATCTCTATTCGAGATGCAGACCGAATGGTCCAGGCACACGGTGCTATGTCAGAGCTACAACGAACCCAGGCGGTAAAGGTCACAATTGGGTTAAGAACAGATTCATCACAGCTGCTCCGCCAATGACACCTATCGTTGAGGATGTAGAAGTAACGGACAACAACGGCAATGTGATGCACATCAAGCGAGACAGGATCTTCGTGCCGGCAACAGTATTCGATAATCAGAAGCTGCTCGATAATGATCCGAGCTACATCGCATCACTTGGTATGATGCCTGAAGCTGAGAAGAGAGCATTGCTGTACGGAGATTGGGATTCATTCAGCGGACAGGTATTCAATGAATGGCGGAATGATCCGAAGCACTACGATGACAGGCTGTGGACTCATGTTGTCAATCCGTTTCCTATTCCGGACACATGGCCTTTATACAGATCGATGGATTGGGGATACTCTCGTCCGTTTTCCGTAAATTGGTTTGCTGTTGCTCCTGGCGGATGCCTCTATCAGATACGAGAGCTGTACGGATGCACAGGTGAGCCGAATACAGGTGTGAAGTGGACTCCTGAAAGATGTGCAGAAGAGATATGGGAGATAGAGCATGATGATCCTAATCTCAGAGGCAGGACCATTTATGGTGTAGCAGACTCAGCTATCTTTGCATCTGACTCAGGTATTCCTATCGTAGAGGCTTTCGAGCAGGCTGGGGTGTACTTTGACAGAGCATCGAAGCAGAGAATAGACGGTAAGATGCAATGCCATTACAGACTTGCATTCGATGAGGATGGACACAGCATGTTCTATACGTTCAAGACATGCAAGCACTTCATCAGATGTATCCCATCGCTTGTATATGACGAGACTAATGTTGAGGATGTCGACACATCGCAGGAAGATCACAATTATGATTCGTGGAGATACATGTGCATGTACAGAACCATCGAGCCGAGAATAAACATTCAGCCTGATGATGTTGAATGGACTCCACCTGCGGAAGATCCGCTGGATGTGATGACCATAGATTACTACACAAATCCTTATGACATTGTAACGAGAAAGTGAGGTAGCAATGGACGAGAATATAAAAGATTTCACGTTGAAGTCAGGGGGTGTCTTTGGCGAGGAAGAAACCAAGATGGCACTCGAAGACATGAAAGAATACTTCGAAGGCAAGCGAAGTATAGACGAGAAGGCCACAGCCAATGAGGAATGGTGGAAGATCAGACATTGGAATGTCCTTGCCGACAGAACGGAAGGCAGCGAGAGACAGGTAGAAGTCGGATCTGCATGGGCATTCAATTCTCTGATCAACAAACATGCGGATATCATGGACAGCTTTCCAAAGCCGAACATCCTGCCGAGAGAAGCTGATGATGAGACTGAAGCTAAGATCCTCACAAGCATCGTGCCAATTGTCCTTGAGCAGAATGATTACGAGAATGTATATCGTAACGCAGGATGGGATTTCTGTAAGGACGGAGCATGCATAACATCGGTGCTGTGGGATACCACAAAGCAGAACGGTCTTGGCGATGTGGCTGTCACCAATGTCGATGTACATAACCTTGCATGGAAACCTGGCATTCAGAACATACAGGATTCCGATAAAGTATTCTACACGAGGCTTGAGGACATTGATGTAGCAAGAGCCAAGTGGCCGAAGCTGGCGAAGAAGATAGGTCCGCAGGATACCGGCATCGTGACCAAGTACATACACGATGACAATATTGATACATCACGTTGCATAGAAGTCACGGATATGTACTACAAGAAAACTGTATCAGAGGTAGCTCAGATCGTTGTGCCGAGTGAGAACGGCGAAGTGGATACGAGTGAGATTCAGATTCCGAAGACCATCGTTCACCTTGCTATCTTTGTAGGCAATGAGCTTGCGTTCTGTTCCGAGAATGAGGAAGGCTACGAGAATGGATACTACGAGCATGGTAGATTTCCATTCGTTATCCGAAGACTGTTTCCTATCAAGGATACTCCGTGGGGATTCGGATATCTCGATATCATGAAGAATCCTCAGAGAGATATCGATAAGCTCGATCAGGCTATCATCAAGAATGCGATGATGAAGGTAAGGTCGAGATGGTGGGTCAGGAAGAATGCTAACATCAATGTCGATGACTTTGCCGATTGGGATAACGAGCTGGTCGAGGTAGCTACAGGTGAGTTAGGTGATGCGGTAAGAAAAATCGATGTGGATGATGTTCCTGCAGGAGCCATGAACCACTTGGCCAATAAGATAGATGAGCTTAAAGAGACTTCCGGAAACAGAGACTTTTCGCAGGGATCGACACAGTCTGGAGTCACAGCTGCAAGTGCCATAGCTGCGCTGCAGGAAGCTGGTTCCAAGCTGTCGAGAGATATCAACAAAGAGCTTTACAGAGGCTCAAGAGAAGAATACTACATGGTCATAGAGCTGATGAGACAATTCTACACAGAGCCAAGATCCTTCAGAATTGATACAGAGGTAGCAGATAATCTTCCTGATAGCGATGAGTCAAGCGGATACGAGCTTATCGGCAGCGGTGATTACAGATTCATTCTGTACAGCAATGCAGGAATCGTGGACAGAGACACGATGCTCCCTGATGGAACAGTAAGACATGTGCGTCCGATGTTCGACATTCTTGTCACAGCTGAGAAACAGAGTCCGTTTTCAAGAGCTGCGCAGAACGAGCTTGTTAAGGAGCTGTATGGCATGGGCCTGTTCGATCCTAACAACACACTTCCTGCTATGACTGCGCTTGATGCGATGGACTTCGAAGGCAAGGACAAGGTCATGCAGCAGGTACAGCAGAACAGCGTGATCATGCAGCAATTCCAGGCAGCAATGCAGATGATACAGCAAGAGGCTATGCTCAATCCTGCATTCGGTATGGCAGCTATGCAACAGGGATTGGTAGATCCTGAAGCTGTGATGGCCATGCAGGAACAGCAGGCACAGCAACAGGCTCCGAGTCAGAACGGAACACCTGAAGAGAGAGCAGCAAGAGCAACAGCAGGTGGGGAAAACTCACAAGCTGCCAAAGCAAGAGTAAGAGCTGCCAATGCTGCGATACCAAGATAAGGAGCGAGATATGACCAAAGCTGTGTTTAATTACTCCACTAATGGTGATGTCATGTTTGACTGTATCAACCATGCAGGAGATCACGATGCATGCACGATCATGGCCACTCTGTCAAACGTGCTTGTCGAGTCCGCATACAGGGCCGGCAAAGAGCCGACAGTATACGACAAAGGCCATGTGAGAGTAGATCTGTACAATGCCGAGTATCCGACAGTCGAGGTGTTCCGCACTGTTGAAGCTGTGATGCGGAATGCTGCAAAGCAAATGCCGGATAACATCAAGATATACTGAGCTAAAAGTTATGGGCGAAAACATCTCGCCCATTTTTTTATACTTCAAATGTGATTACAAGGGGTCGCTACCCATAACAGCAGAAAGGAAATTAATCATGAAAGATCACATTGAATTCCTCGATTTCCATCTCTTCGATGGCGAAGGCGGTGGAGAAGGTGCAGGAACAGCCAGCATCTCAGGGTCTGAGCAGGACAGCAAGCCACAGGTAGTCTATGGCAAGTCCGAAGGCGAAGGTCAGAGAAACGGTCAGGTCGGCTCTGACAATGGCAATGGTGCGGATGACATCAATGCCGAGTGGGAAGCTCTCACAGGAAAAGGTGGTAAATTCCATGACCTGTTGGGACAGAGAGTATCCGGAGCTATACAGGAAAGATTCAAGAACCAGGCTGATTTACAAGGCCAAGTAAATCAGATAAGCGAAGACCTTTCGCCTCTGTTCATGAATTACGGTCTGAGATCCGGAGACTTCGAAGGATTGAAGAACGCTATAGCCAATGATGAGGCATTCTTCAAGGCAGGAGCTGAACGTGCCGGCCTTGACATCAGTCAGTACAAAGAGAATCTGAGACTTCAGGCAGAAGCTGAACGTGGGCGGAAGATATCTGAAGCATACGAGCAGCAGATGAGGCAGAACCAAATGTTCGCTCAGTGGGAGTCTGACGCTTCGGATCTGCAACAGGCATTTCCTAATTTCGATTTGAATATGGAAATGAACAGCAACGAAGCATTCAGAGATCTTCTGAACAATGGAGTAGATGTAAAGACTGCATTCATCAGTACGCATTTCGATGACATCATGAATGGTGCTTCAGCTTATCAGCAGAGGACAGCTACACAGTCTGTTCTGAATCAGATAAGCAGAAGAGCTTCAAGACCACCGGAAGGTGCGCTGAATCATTCACCGGCTATTGAGCGCAGATCAGATCCTTCAGCATTAACTAACGATGACTTAGACAGGATCAATGAGATTGTTGCGAATGGCGGAACAGTGTCATTCTAAATCAACAGCTCCCTTGTCTGAGCCAAGATAGATGAAGGGAGAAAACAAATGAACGCTATCAATTACGATTTCCATCTGTTTGATCAGTATCCAACACCGACACCTACACAGTGGACATATACTCCGAGCAATCCTAACTGGACAGGACAGGCTAATGGAGTAGGAACGTATACTGCGGACACAGATCTTTCCGCAGAAATGAAGACATTCTACGATAAGAATCTCATCAGACTCGCAGAGCCACAGCTGGTCCATGATCAGTTTGGTCAGAAGCGTCCGATTCCTGGTGGCAACGGCAAGACCATCGAATTCAGAAAATTCAATGCTCTTCCTGCTGTACCGGCTGACAGAGAGCTTATCGAAGGTATCACTCCTACAGGTCAGAACTACGGTGTAACAGCCATCACTGCAACAGTTAGACAGTATGGCGGATACATCACTCTGACCGATATGCTCAACCTTACTGCATACGATAGCAACATGCAGGAACTCATGAAGATGCTTGCTTCACAGGCTGGAAGAGTATCTGACACCATCACAAGAGACATCCTGCAGACAGGAACCAATGTAATGTATGCAGGTGGCAGAGCAAGTCAGGCAGCACTCACAGCTACAGACTATCTGAAGATTGAGGATATCAAGAAGGCTGTAAGATGGTTCAGAAGAAACAATGCTGAGACTATCAACGGTGATTACGTTGCTGTAGTACATCCTGATGTAGTCTATGACCTTCAGAATGACACGGAATGGGTAGATGCTAACGAGTACGCAGGTTCTGCAAGGATCTTCAGTGGAGAGGTCGGCAAGATGTACGGAGTCAGATTCGTACAGTCAACACAGGCTAAGGTCTTCCTGAGAGCATCAGACAGCCTGCCTCTGTATGGCACACTCGTCTTCGCTGCAAACGCATTCGGTGTTACATCTATCAATGGCGGTGGAATCGAGACAATCGTTAAGCAGCTCGGATCAGGCGGAACTTCGGACCCATTGAATCAGAGATCGACCGTTGGTTGGAAGCTCAACAAGACAGCGAAAATTCTGACTCAGGAATACATGATCAGAATTGAGTCCGCAGCATCCTACGGTTCCGCAGCTGTAGCTAACTAATCTGAAAGGGGATTAACATGGCTGCAAAGAAAAGAAATCCAAAGGTCGAAACTGAACCAAAGGAAGAAGATTTCAATGTAGAAGTCGAAACTGTAGAAGTTGAAACTGAAGATAAGGAAGAAGACCGTGTGATGGTCATGGTTCCTTACATCGAAGGCGAAGATCCTGAAGTGACAGTAATCATTAATGGACACATAACCAAGTTCAGGAGAGGCGAGACAGTGAGAGTAACTCAAGCCGTAGCGCAGGTCCTTGAACAGTCGAACCAGCAGATGATGGTAGCTCTTCAGAATCAGAAGAAATTCGAGAATCCGGAGAATCAGAGACAAGACCTGTAGGTCGGAAGTGGCGAGGATCTAACACAGGTCCTCGCCATAATTGTTTAAAGGAGAACATTTATGACTGTTCAGGCATTACTTAAAAAGATAAATGACGAAAAGCCAAACAGCTTTACTACAGAGCAGCTGCTTGTGTTCGTGAATGAGATCGAGGCGGAAGTGGCAGAACAGCTTCAGCTTGAAGCTCCGGTCTACACGGATGACGAAGAGAGTCTGAGCAGATTGCTTCTCGTGCCTGCTCCGTATGACAAGCTGTACTCTTCGTATGTCAAATCAATGGTTGACGCAGCGAACGAGGAATATGCTCCGTATCAGCTGAACAGAGATCAGCACATACAGGATTTCAGTGACTTTGTCAATTGGGATACGAGGACGAACCACGGAGCTAACGAACAGATTCCGAGAAGGTTTCGGAACGTATTCTGACAGGCGGTGATGTTATGGCGAACTTAGTATCAGCTGGCTACAGCAATCAATCGCTTGGGAATGCGCTGTATAAGACCGAGGACAGGATCATAGAATTCAAAGGAATCAGCCGAAGATCCATGAAGGACGATGGCGAAATGGTCGATGCTTTGAATGTTACAGCAGACGCTTATCCTTCGCTCCGTCCGAGAAGACCGAGAGGCGAGTATCCCATTGATGCGGATATCTTCAGACCTATCAGAATCATAGCCAAGTTTGAGAGGCTTGCAATGATAGCTGTCGATGATGATAACCATGTCAATTTTTACTATGACCATCAGAAGATAGTTGCTGTCAACGATCTTACTCCGGACAGCTTCATGGTAGCTATCCATACAAAAATCTGTTTCTTTCCTCAGAAGACATATCTTGAGATATTTCCTGAAGGACAAGGCGGATACCGGATAGGAAACTATCTGAGCATGGAAGCATCAGCCGAGAATCTGTCTGATCTCACGGTGACCATCAGCAATGAAGATGCACGAGTGACTTTGGCATCTAATCCTGGCTTCAAATATGACGATGCTGTCAATCTTATAGGCACTCTGTCATACAGGCCGAGCGGATCATCAACAGCTCAGACAATGGATTGCAATGCATCCTGCATGGTCAAGGAGATAGTAAACAACAACACTCTCGTCTTGCCTCGTGAAACATTCATAGAGATGACAGGTCAGGGAGCTACGGAGATCAAATTCAGCGGTGACATCACGAGGACCATCCCTGCAAATCTTGACTATGTTATCGAATGGAACAACAGACTGTGGGGAGCTTCGAATGATGACAACACGGTCTATGCATGCAAGCTGGGTGATCCTACGAATTGGATGTACTACCAAAGCACCGGTCTTGATTCGTATGCTGCGACACAAGGTACAGACGGAGTATGGACAGGTGCAGCTGTGTACTCAAGCCACATCATATTCTTCAAGGAATTCAGTATGTGCAGGGTATACGGAACAGCACCATCGAATTACCAGGTGACCAACACCAATGTATACGGAGTCGAGAAGGGTTCCGCACTCTCTGTGGTTACCGTAAATGACACAGTATTCTACAAGTCAACAATAGGCATCATGGCCTATTCAGGCGGAACACCTGTCTGTATATCTGATGCTCTTGGGGTATCTTTTGCCAACGTGGTCGCAGGTACAGAGAACACGAAGTATTACGCTTCGTGTCAGATGGCTGATGGCGGATACGAGCTTTATGTTTACGACATCGGCAAGAGTCTTTGGTACAGAGAAGATCCTACCAAATTCAGAGCTTGTGCCAATGTGGGAGACAGAATGTACTACATCACTTCTGAAGGCTCACAGCTTATGTGCGGTGACGATGTGTTCTGCGATCCGCTTCTTATGTGTTCGGCAAGTGATACGAGTGCAAGAATATGCGTTATCAATCCTCAGAATCGTGCGGAAAGCATGGAAGAGATAGAGTGGATGGCCGAGTTTGGACCATTCCATGAATTCATCGAGTCCAAGAAGATATACAGCAGAATCCTGCTGAGAGCTAAAGCATGGGGCGAGTCATCCATGAAGGTATACATCGCTCTTGACGAAGGCGATTGGATGCTTGTCCGAAGCTATGAACATGTGAGGACAAAGGGTGAGATGATACCGATCCTTCCGAGAAGGTGCGACAGATACTCTATAAAGCTCGAAGGTAAGGGAGACTGCGAGATACTGTCACTCACAAGGAAGGTCAGACAAGGCACAACAGGCGATCTGTAGAAAGGAGTCTATATGGCTTATACAAGAACAACGTGGCTGTCAGGGGAAACGCCTCTCTCAGCTGATAATATGAACAACATTGAAGAAGGAATATCTGAAGCTCTTGAAGTAATACACGGTCTGACAAACTTCTTTTTTCCTGTAGGTTCTTATTATGAAACATCGGACACATCATTCGATCCTAATGAAGAATGGACAGGTACATGGGAGCTTGAAGCGGAAGGTCTTGTGCATATCGGTGCCGGCTCGACATACTCTGTGGGAGATACAGGTGGTGAAACACAGCACACTCTTACCGAGGCCGAGATGCCGAGGCATCAGCACGTTGTGCCGAGACACAGACACAGCATGGGGCAGAATTGGTCTTCAGGAAGTGGCGGAGTCAATGCCTACATGACAGCAGGAAACAGAGCGAATACGGAACATTTTACAAGCTGGCAGGAAGCAACGCCTACAGGCTTCATGGGTGGAAGTGATCCGCACAACATCATGCAGCCGTATATCGTTGTCAACCGTTGGCACAGAACAGCATAAGGAGAGAGACATGGTTATTGATTACGACAGAAATCCGAATCTTGCTCCGGAGCAGAGGATAGAGTCTTTGAGAGAAAATGTTCAGCTTGCTCTGAATGAGATTCAGACACAGCTCGACAGGATAGAAAAGAAGCTCGATGAAAGGGGTGACAGCTGATGTATGTACAGGTAGGCTCGACACCAGCGATAACCATCGTGTCAGACGATGTGCTGTTTTCCGTTGATCATGCAGAAGTGATCATTCAGCAGAAGAACTTGAAGCTCATCAAGGACAGCAATGATGCGAACAGCGGAATAGATGTATTTCCTCTGTTTGACAGCGAAGGTTATCAGACAGGTACAGAGATCGACATAGATCTTTCGCAGGAAGAGACTCTGCGATTCAGACCAGGCGAAGCGCACATCCAGGTAGTATGGTATGCCCAAGATGGCAATGTACTTCCATCAGATGTTGCGTGGCTGGCATTCGAGGACTCTCTGATAAAAGGGGGTAGATAAACATGGCAAGTAACATAAGAGTAAATTCAAATCCTACCGGCAATATCCACATCAATGCCAATGACGAAAGGCCGAGGTATGCCGGTTATACCATTACAGCCGAGAGATCTCAGACTGAGCATGGCACATTAATCACAGCAGAGGATTGGAGAGGAATCACAGAGTCTATGGTCTACGATGGTGTGGGCATCGAGACTCTTGTCTACAATGATGACTTCACTGTCACGATCACTCTGATGGATGGCCGGACCTTTACAACAGAGGATACCGTAGCTCGTGGTGTAGATCAGGCTGAGTCCGCTGCGGAGCATGCTCTTGAATCTCAGAGAGCTGCTTTGGCATCAGAAGAAGCAGCTGCGGAATCTGCTACACAATCTTCAGCAGCAGCTGGATCTGCTTTGGCTTATGCCAATAGAGCAGAAACAGCAGCGACCGCAGCATCGACTTATGCAAACAGAGCAAATGCATCTGCAGAATCCATCGATGGCATCCTTGAAGCCGTGACAGCTCTTGAGGCATCGACCACACAGAAGGCGAATGAAGCGAGGGATTACGCAACGCAGGCATCCGGAGCTGCATCTACAGCTACAACGAAGGCTGCCGAAGCAGGACAGTCAGCTTCATCGGCTGCTACAGATGCGTCAAGGGCGGAGAACTACAAAACGGATGCATTAAACGCAAAGGCTGCAGCTGAGACAGCAGCAGACAATGCAGAAGCATCAGAGACATCTGCAAATGCTTCGGCTGTAGAGGCGAGTACATATGCATCGAACGCTTCAGCATCAGCCACAGCGTCAGCTACATCAGCAAGCGAAGCAGAAGCATCTGCACAGGCAGCAGCACAGTCCGCAGCCACAGTCTATTCTCTGCTCCCTGCAGATACAGCATCAGGTGACATAGCATCATTCCCTGACGGAGCGAACGCAATACCGATGGATTATCTCAAGGTACAGCTCGAACCAATCCAAGACCTACACGGATACGATAAGCCGTGGAGTGGGGGAGCAGGGAAGAACAAATATAATCCTGCTAATTATATTGTAGGCACAGCATCACATTACAACCTGAACGTGGGAGAGGTCTTATCGCAAGGTGGCGGAGCAAGCAGGGCAACAAGCACGGGCGAAAACCCTATCATCGTTGATGTCAAAGCTAATTGGACAGGAGTTACTTATATCAGCGACACAATCAAAAGCGGGCAAGAATACTGTTTATCGTTTAGCCTCACAGCGACAACATCGGCTAACTGTAGAGTGTCGATATACTACATAAGCGATAATTATGAGGTTTTATACAGGTATGCTAACTATACAACACCGCAAAGCATATTAATACTGTTAACACCGACAGAGGATTGTCGGGTGGCGGTCTTTGTGGGTTCAACGACGGCACAAGCCGTGACAGTTAACAACCTGCAACTTGAACTCGGTTCGTCCGCAACATCCTACGAACCATACTCCAACATCTGCCCTATCAGCGGACACACAGAAGTGGTCACGCATGTATCGCCAACAACATCAGCGGAAGATGGCACAACCTACACCACACCACTCGGACAGACCGTCTACGGTGGTACACTCGACATCGTGAGCGGTGAGTTGGTGGTTGATAGGGCGATGGTTGATATGGGTGACTTGAATTGGAGTTACTATGGCTCTGTCTTTTATGTCAATTTAACAGACAAGGTCAGCACACTACCAAGTGCAAGCGACATAAGGATGATGTGTAGTAATTATGCGGTAGTTCCAAGACAAAGCGTAATGTCACCAAGTGAAAATGGCATCATTTATGAGTATGCGGGTGGCAACCCACCATATTCAAGAATATGCGTAAGAGATGACTCGTTCAATGGAAATGTGGCAGATTTCAAAACCGCTTCAAGTGGTCAGACCATCGTCTACGAACTCGCCACCCCACAGACCTACCAACTCACTCCGCAAGAAGTCCGTACCTTGCTCGGAACGAATAATGTGTGGAGTGACGGAGTATATCATCCGCTCGTCAAGAGGTATCTCAAGGACAACTCTTGGGTCGGCAAGTATGTAAACGGTGTTATGTACTATGTCAACAACGGATACGGCTATCTGCATACAGATACGTTCAAGGACGCTTCTGTAAGCTGTTCACACTTCGCTGTGAAGAAGTTCGTGCCAAAGCCGACAGACACATCGACACCGTTAGCAGACAACGGTCTGTACCTTACAGATGATGGTTCTCTGTACGCCAGATATGACGCTGTCGAAGATGCAGACCCAACAGTAAGCCTACAGAATTGGATGAACTTCGTCACAAGCAATAACGTGTATCTGACAGTACCATCCTACAGCGATACAGCAAGTGACAGCCTTGAGGTTGAACTTGTGTATAGAGCGGATGTGGCTCTGTGGGTAGAGCGCAAACTACATGAATAGAAGGAAGAAGGTGATAAATATGAAACTGAATAGCAAAGTATATGATTTTCTAAAATGGTTCGCTCTTGTAGCGATTCCAGCGTTCAATATATTCATTCTGACCATCGGCAAGATATGGAATCTCGCAGGCTCCGCAAAGATAGCTGCGACAGTATCTGCAGCAGGCATCCTTATTGCAGCTCTGATCGGAGTATCAGGCATGCAGTATTGGTCAGATAAGAGCGTGGTAAAAGACGATGATGATTATGATGACGATGACGAAGAAGATGATGTCGAATACTTGGATGAAGAAGAGTATGATGAGGATGACGATGAAATAGATGCATCCGAAGATGGAGATGATGACGATGATTAGTACAGCAAATAATGTAGTAAACATAGCGATGTCCTTCCTCGGCACAAAACAGTACAGCGAGAAGCACAGGGAGATCATAGACACATTCAACAAGGTAAAGCCTCACGGCTATACAGCCAATGTATCCGATCCGTGGTGCGCTGAGTTTTGGACAGCCGTTCAGATAATGGCCGGCAACACAGCCAATGAAGTGCCTATGTCTGCGTCATGCTCGATGATCATCGCTGATTCCAAAGATCTTGGTATATGGAAAGAATCGGACAGCTTTAAGCCATCTAAGGGTGATGCTATTCTTTATGATTGGGATGACACGACAGGTTCTTCCGGTGACTGCACAGGCACTCCTAAACACATCGGCATCGTGTATGCTGTAGATGACAAATGGATATATGTTATCGAAGGCAACAAGGGAGAGGACCATGTATGCGGTAAAAGAGCTGTTCCTATCAACGGCAAATTCATCAGAGGATTTGTTCATCCGAAGTACAGCAAAGCTGAAGGCAAGAAGATCAAGTATCGGCCTGTGACCATGTACAAAGGAAAGATCCCTAAAAAGAACGATGTCTTTTATGCCACTACCAATTCAGAGGCTACCAAAAGGTGTCAGAAATTCCTTAATTGGTGCATGAATGCCAAACTCGAAAAGGATGGCAAGTGCGGTAAGAAGACTGAGAAGTGGATACTCAATTTCCAGACTACATACGGTCTTGAGCAGGATGGATGCTTCGGACCTGCATGCAGGAAAAAAGCTCAAAAGATCATCAACAAGCACAAGAGTAAGAAGCAGCGTATCATAGATAACTCACTTCGTCTTGCATGGCCTAAAGGTACGGCCAAAAAGAAGTATGACGGTAAGAAGGGCGGACCTACATCTGCTTTCCGTAAGGCTTACAAAAAAGCGTTCGATAAGAGTCCGAGTACCGGCTGTGATATGTCGGTCAAACTGATCCTGAAGCTGAGTGGATTCGGAACAATGTCCACAAGCTCATGGAGCAACACCAACAAATGGCTCCGGAAGAAATTCAAACGAATCAAGCCAAAGAAAAAGAACGGTAAGATCTTAAGGGATCAATTCAAGGCAGGTGATATCGTCTATTGGAAGAAGTTCGGAGATAACCATCACATTTATATCATCGTAAAGGTCGATGGAAAACGCAACAGAGCTGAGTCCGTACAGCATGGCTATTCTGATCGTCATGGTGACAAATGGTTCCACATTGCCAATGGCCTGAACCTTGATGAGCATAAGGTAGATTACATCTATCGAGTCAAGAGCTAAAGGGGGTGAGGAACATGTCAGAAGCTGTAATGGTAGCATTGATAACAGGTGCTGTGACTGCGTTTTGCACGTTGCTCACTGTGAGATCCAGCAATCAAAAGCTGCTTATGGAAATGAAATCTGAGATGCAGACTCAGCTTGCGGTGCAGGACACAAAGATCGAAGAGCTGACAAGAGAAGTCAGAGCGCACAATGAATTTGCTGTGAAGATTCCTGTAATAGAAGAACGCATAAGACAATTCCACAATAAGGAATAAGGAGTGAATATGGAAGACTATAAAAAGGATGTACCATACATAGTCTATGAGAGTGAAGCTGCAAGGCACGAGCGGACAGTAAAGCGTCTGCTCATGGCCTTGCTCATCACGATCCTGCTGATGGCGGAATGTCTTATGCTGATGAAGGCACAGGCGATTATGTAAGGCCTGATGGGTCCTACGCATCGTCATATGCAAGAGGCAGAAGAGGCAATGTCAGAAGAGATTCTATGGGCAGATACTCCGGTGAAAGCGGTGTGGATGAACACACTAAAGAGGAACTTCGTAAGCTCATCGAGCAGATGTAGATCCTGAATCGAAAGATTACATCAAAAGAGGCAGATGCAGACAGCGTCCGCCTCTTTTAGTTATGGGCGAAATATCGCTCAAAACAAGGTAAATTGTGCATATCAGAACACTATAGAAAGGAGAATGTTCAAGATGGCGAAGAAGAAAAAGTATAATCCGATATCTTACGTGAAGACCAAGAATCCTGGAAAATACAAGTCCGCCTATAAAGGACAGCTGAAAGCTGCGATGAGAGATCTGAACGCAGCGAGAGCTAATGTGCTGAACTTTCAGTACGATCCTCTTCAGGACGCATCCTATCAGGCATTAGCGCAGGTCTATGGCAATCGTGGAAACATGGCTGCAAAGGACACGCTTGCTGATGCTGCGATGCTTAATGGCGGAATGCAGACATCATATGCTGTGTCAGCTGCACAGCAGGCAAGGAATCAGTATAACCAGGAGCTGGCAGCTCTCGTACCGGATCTCGAAGCCAATGCATACAACAGACTGCAGACCAATTACGGATTGCTTCAGGATAACTACAATCTGCTGATGGATGCAGACAATAACGCATATGCAAGATACAGAGATCAGATATCAGACTATCAGTGGGGTAAAGGATACGACACAGACATTTATCAGTACAGACAGCAACAGGCTAAGGCTTCCAGCGGAGGCGGAGGCGGTGGCGGTGGCGGACGCAGAGGCGGTGGGGGCGGTGGCTCCTATAGCGGTGGCGGTTCGTCAGGCTCATCGGATAAAGCACCTGATATCTACGGCAAAGTCGTGAATGCCATCAACGGTGGCAACAAGTCAGGAACCGGTAATCCTAATTCCGTCATGGCATATCAGAGCAGCGGTGGAACCGTAAAGAATCAGAACGTAGGCAATGCGGTAGCAAGGAACCGAAAGAAATAACTTTACACAGGAGATGGCGGTAATCGTCTATCAGTAGGGGGATTTAACATGGCTAAATTTTTAGAAACCAAACAGACTATTGACAATAGCGTCAAGAAGAAAAAGAAGAAACAGCAGACTCAAGTCCAGCCTAAGACTCAGCCTAAGAAACAGTCACAGCCATCACAGCAAGTACAGCAGACCACACAGAGATTTACTCAGAAGTATGGTGGCGGTTCTTCGAGTGGTGGCTCTTCTCGTGGCAGAAGCTCCGGAACAAGACAGCGGACATCTCAGCCTTCACAGCAGACTCTGTCTACCAACGAGAGACTGAAGCAGAAGTACGGTGTAGGTCAGACGAGATCCACATCTACACCTACCAGCAGATATCGTTCGCATAATTCGAGGACAGAAAGCAGACTCTCTCAGAAGAGTCAGAGTACGGTTGACAGGCTGTCTCAGAAGTATGGAACAAACAATACACAGCAGAGGGAAGAGCCTGAGAAGAGATACAAAACCAAATTCTCAGCCAAACAGCAGGAGTCTTTGAACAGACTCGATGAGAAGTATAGGACCGGCAGAGTCACAGGTGGCAAACACAGCTTCATGGATAATGCTGCTGATTACTCCAAGAATCTTGTCAAGGCTGCAGGTCAGGGTCTTGAGCTGGCAGGAAGAGAGGATCTCGCTCTTGCAAACAGATTCTCCAATCCTTCTTCTGCAAACAAATTCTATAACCGTGAGCTGAACGCTACAGATTACGAGAAGAACAAACAGCGCATGGCTTTGAGACAGGAAGGTCTGAGGCAGAAGATCAAACAACAACAGCAGGAAATGTCCGATCTTGCAGAAGGACAGAATTCCAAGCTGGGCAGACTTGGAGTCGAGGCAGCTCAGTCCGCAGGCGGAATGCTTGCTGATACTATGGCAGGACCATTTTCTCTTGTACACATGGGAGCGAGAGTGACCGAAGGTGCGCAGGGGGATGTCATCGACAAAGTCGAGCCTATGAAAAAGAAGATGCTTGCATCCGGAAACTACACTCCTGAAGAAGTCGATGAGATGTTCAAGGATGTGGAGAAGTGGGATTTCGCCAATGCCATCATGCAGGGTACTATCGAAGGTCTGACAGAGAAGATGTTCGGTGGTATTGGTCTTGCAAAGAAGGTAGGCGGAGCCGGCGTTCTCGATAAGGTCGCAGGCAGAATTGCAGGCTCTAAGCTGACATCTAACATGTTTGGCAAGGTGCTTGCCGGCACAGCAGAGGAAATCGCTGAAGAAGAAATAGGCAATCCTGCACAGGCATTCGCATCCAATCTTATCTACGGCAATAAGCTCCAGGCTGCTAATGAGGATATGACAAGGCGAGAGCTTCAGTCTCAGAGCGATGATATCAGAAGTCAGGTACAGAGCGAGGATGACGCAAGAAGAATCGCAGAGAATCTCAGCTCCGATGATTTCATGGAAGAGAGCATCAAGTCCTATATGGAAAGCGGATCTTCCAAAAAAGAGGCTACGCATCTTGCGGAGCTTTCAAGGGATTATCTGACAGCATCTCTCGAAGGTGATACCGAAAGAATGAAAGAGCTGCAGGATGAGATGGTGGATATCATTGCCGGTGGCGAGAATTCCATGAAAGAGAAATGGACTCTGCAGGATGCTCTCGATGTAGGTATCTCCACAGCAATGATGACCGTGGCTACAGGTGTTCCTGGAGCGATGACCACATCCGCAATGGGAACAGCTTACAAGGATGCCAACGGTATGGACCGAGTAAGGAACCTTGCTCAGACAGCTCTCAATCTGAACACCGAGGAATCCGCAAAGGCACAGGCGATCATTGATTCTATCGACAACGGTGACGAGCTGACTGGCACTCAGGTTTATGATGTTATGTCATGGGCGCAGTCCGCAGCTGTTGAAGCGAAAGAGCGTGAACAGGTAAAGGATGATCTTGCCGAGAAGAGGATGAACGAAGAGGACCTTATGGTCATGCCATCTGTGGTGACAGAGAATGGTTATCAGTTAAGTGAAGCTACAGAAGAAAGATTCGAGACTATCGCAGAGCAGACTCTCTCCAAGATAGATGAGCTTGACATCGATGCCTACAAGGATGGCGGAATGGATGCCTACGAGATCGCTGATACTGTAGCTGCTTACGAGACAGGCACGATCACAGCAGAGCAGATGAACGCACTCAATATCGAGAATCCTGAGAACAGATCCGTATTTGAGGAAATGACCGGCATTGATCTCAGTAAGTACAACGTGACAGACAGAAGCGGAAGGATAAATGAAGCTGCTTCTAATGTTGCTATGCAGACAGCTCTGTTTGCGAAGGCTGCGGATAACTATGTCGAGTCCGCAAGGATAGAGCAGGAAAATTGGAACAATACAGAGCGTGGTGCTATGGCTGAGACTCTTTCAAAGAGAATTGGCGGTCAAGGTGATAAGGCTGTGTACCAGGCGATGATGGATGTTGATCCGAGAGACAGAAGCAAATTCGAGCTGATGGGAAGAGCATCGGAGACAGTCTACAGATTTGCGTATAACACAGAAGGTACATGGGATGAGGCGGAAAAGGAATTCAGCAGAAGATATCCTTCACTCAGCAATGCATCTCTCAAGGCCGTATTTGAGGCTGCGAAAGACGATAAGGCTACAGCTAATACCAAATACTATGGCGAAGCTGTAAAGGCCGGAGAAGCTCTTTCTAAGAAGAGCATGGACAGCGCAGAACAGGTATCAGTTGCCGGCAAATTCACTAATGACACAGATGTCACTCTCAAAGCTGATGATCAGGTATTCCTGCAGGATATGGCAAGCACGTTCAATGTGAACATCGAAGCTGTCGAGTCCATGCCTATCAGAGTGACGGACCGTAACGGCGATGTAGTTGAGAGACAGGCTAACGGACAATTCAACCGTGACACTAATACGCTTGTCATCAATTTGAATGCAGATGTCACTATGCCTCTCAGAGCTATTGTATCTCACGAGCTGACTCACAGCAATGCTTATGCTCCGGATGAGATGCTCAAGCTCCTTAATTATATCCGTGACAGCTGGTACAGAAATGATCCTGAAGGATACACGAATGCTATCAACGAGAGGAAATCAAGATACTCAGCGGAACAGAATCTGTCCGATCTTGATGCCCTTGAAGAGATCGTAGCGGACGGTGCGCAGGACTTCGATTTTTGGAATGACTCAGAGCTTGCAGAGAGGATAGTCACAGAAGAGCCTACACTTGCTGCGAAGATCATCAACACCATCAAGGACATTCTCCGCAGGATTCGTTCGATGCTTATGTCTGACAACATCACTAACGAGGATTACCGTAATGCACTCTTCGCTCATGCCGTTGATATGAACGAGGCTGAGAGGCTGTGGCTCAATGCTTCTAAGATCGCTGTTTCCAACAAAGCTAATCAGGATATCGAGGCAATGCACGAGAGTCTGATTGAAGAGAGCAATAACGCAAAGCTGTCAATCAGCGGTGATCTTTCTGCATTTAAAGATTATGTAATGAACAGAAAAGAATCATCTGCTCGCTGGACAGATGAACGCATTGATCGCCTGATAAGGGAAAACGGAGCATCAAATCCGGATTATTCTCAGGCATATGCAGTGCTTATGAATCCGAGAGACTTCTTAAAGTTGACACTTCCGGACGAAACACTTGCTCTTTGGGAAGAAAGACGAAATTCCGAAAACCCTGCATTTACAAATTACTACAGAGCGTTGAACGAAGACGATCTTGCAAATGAAGTGCAGACACCTTTCTTGATAATTTACTCAAAAGATGGAACAGAAGTTCAAGGGCATGAAGGCAGACACCGTATGAGAGCCTTGATGGAAGCAGGCATTAAGTCCGTTCCTGTTGTTATCAGAGACACTGATACGAAGTATTCTAAAGTGCCAACAAAAACTATGACGCTATCATCGCAAGATTTCGGATATGATCCTGTCAACAATGGAGCAACAGTGGAGATTCGTGGCCTTGTTCCAATCAAGGAAAGCAATCGTGATGAGCTGATACAGAAATTTGGTGGTGATGCACAGGTTAGGTTCTCTATCGATGACTTAGGCCTTACTGATTTGGATGGCAATCCTATCACTGAAGAGCAGGCTGAAATCAGAGATGCGATCGGACCTATGGTCAGATTTTCTGCTCCTACATATAGAGAGGATTTACCAAAAGGCAAGTACATCCCAGGCATGAACAGCGGTAAGGGTGGATTTGCTGGATTATCAGAGATCGCATCAGGAAAGACGATTCTTAAGCGAGTCATGGCTGAGAATAACTTTTCGCCTGCGCAGATTGGTGCTGTCTCAGGGTTCCTTGATCACATGGCAAGCCACATGGAAGATGAAAACCTTCAGATGAGATATAACTTCATCGGATGGAATGACCTTCAGAATGCAAGAGTCAATGTGCGTAGGGATGCAGACGGTAATATTGTATCCGTAACAGTATCTGCAATGGTGGTTAATGGTGAGTATCCGGTCAACTTTGACATGACCACAATATGCAACAAGCGTGAAGGTGTCATGGAAGTTATCCAGGAGCTAACGAGAATTCACGATGCAGATACAGGCAGGACATTGCTCAACAGCATCCAGCTTACAGATGAGAAGATGTGGAACATCAACAAAGCTCTCAAGGCCGAAGGAATAGATACTGCGTGTCTTGGCTGTTTTGTTGAGGCAAGAAGATACTACACAAACAGATTCATTGATAAGATTGATCAGGTATGGAATTCCGCTGTAAGAGAGGCAAGAAAACAGCTTGGCCTTCCGGAAGAGGAATACTTTGATTTTGCCAAAGGCAAGAAGGTCAGTGGCGAAGATTACAACAGAATATCAGATCTGTGGACAGCATACGATGAAAGCACAGACAGCAAGAGATCGCCATCTCAGAGAATCAAGATTCTCATGGACGAGATCGTAAAGAACAAGGAAGTCGATTCACCGTATCTGAAGCTCATCAGCGCAGAAGACATCCTTACTCCGGAAGGAATCAGAGGCTTCAAGGAGCTGTCTACACATCGCAAAGACAGAGACATGGTCAAGATGATCAAGTCAATCTATGGTACATCAGCACCAAAGGAGATCCTTGCATTCACTCCATATAACTCCGAGATCGCACTTCTTCCTGCGAAGATCAAAGGACAGGATACAGGTGATTATCTTAGGTCGATAGGTGGAACAAGAGTGCAGAGCTTCTCTGACTTCAAGATGGAACATTTCTTTGACCATCTTCAGATGGTAGCTGACGAAGCTGCAAGACGATTTGTGAATCATGGATACTCAAAGGTCATAGCGTATCCGAGGCTGTTTGGTCTTACAGGTAGGAAGATAAACATGTCTGTAATGTTCGATGTGTTGCCTGCAGTAGATTGGCAGAAGGCTGTCGGATGTTCTGAAGAAGTTGCAGGAGAACTTGCTCAGAAGTATCAGGGCCTGCAGTTTGTAAAGGAGAAGCCTGCAGAAAACAAGGACGGAAGGCCATACAAGCCGATCACGATAGATGGCGTGGATGGATATCTCACTTATCTTGTTAGCGATGCTGATTACGTTAACTCCGTTTACGATAGGCTGTATCAGGAAAACATTGCCAATGGTATGAGCGAGGAAGAAGCTCGTAGGAAAGCCAATACAGACAAACCGTTTGAGCAGAGTATCAATTATCGTGAGGCTGCTGAACTTGAAAACAAGGAAGGCTATAAAGAGAACGTAGGTATCATTGCTGTGGCATATGGTGATGAGCATCTTAAAATGCTTCTTGATGATCCTAATGTCAGATATATCATTCCATACCACAGAAGTGGTCTTCCGGTGTTCATTGCTCAGAAAACTGCATTGAACATAGCAAGAGACTATACCGATGATCAGAACACTAACAAGGCAAAGCGTGGTCTGTGGACAAATGCAGAAGGAGTCAATGAATTCCTTAAGAGCAAGTATGCAAAGTACAAAGCCGAAAGCAAATCGGAATATCCTGCGATTGACTTCTTCAAGATGCTCAACGATGAAGGATATACTGTAGAGCAAGGTAAGAAGAACGCAAAGGAAAAGGCAGCTCTTGCTGGCACAGGTTCGTTCGATGTATATGAAAAACTTGACAGCGTTAAGGATATCAGAGAGATATCCAATGCTTATCTTGAACATTGTATAGAACGGAATCAGATTCCTGTATTCCATCAATTTGCAGGTAGTCCAAATTACTATAAGATGCTGTTCGATTTCGCTGTGACAGATGGCACTACAACAAACATCTTTCCGCAGAGAGAAGTAAGAAACAGATATCCAGGTTTAGATATCGATGCAAAGGTAGCTGCAGGCGAAGAGATTACGGATGCTGATTACGAGGAATTCTACAAGGAAATCGAGAGAGGTCTTGCAGATCAGAATTCCAAGACCGAACTTAGAAGGAATCGTCTTGGTTCTGTACTTACTCAGGATCTGCTTGCAAGAGACGGTGAGAATAGTATCATAGCTGACTCGAACATCCAGCACATAGTTTATGACACTCCGGATTACAACAATGTGAAATACGGAAGTGAAGAGGCTATGACTGATACAGATCGTAAGCTCTCAATCTCTGCGCTTGACGAACCATACATGTCTGCTGTCAATTCCGGTAATATGGATGAGGCACAGAAGTATGTGGATGAGGCTGCGAACAGAGCTGGATTCAGACCTGTACACAGATATCATGGTTCGATGAACGCTAACTTCACAGTATTTGACAAAGCCTATGCGAAGGTAGGCGGAAATTCCGGAGCTGGCTTTTATTTCTCAACAAGCAGAGATGATTCCGAAAGTCATTACCAAGATGTAGAAGGTGCTGATAACTATTTCAAGTGGAGCGAACTTGCAGAACAGATAAACGATGCTGTAAGTGAGGGAACGTGGAAAGGATATCCTGAACTTGGTATAGAGGCTGATGATATCGAGACATATGAGGACGCAGTAGAAGCTGCAAAGAAAATACTAAACAAATCGCCTGGCACATTCGATGTATATCTGAATTACAAGAACCCGTATATCAGAGACTATAAAAACAGCACTAACATCTATGACATGTTAATGGATGATTTTGATGAATCTGTCATAGATCGAGACGATTATGAAGACGAGTGGGAATATGAAGATGCCGTATGGGAAGCAAAAGCGGAACATATAGCAGACTCCCTTTATAGTGCAGTCTATGGTGCTTATCAAGATATTGAAGACAACTATGAAGTTATCGATATGCCTTATATTGACGAGGTACTTTCAAAGATTACTGAATATGCCTTTGATGGTTCTCTGACATGGGAAGAAATCCAAAACGGAATAGTGTTCGCAGGAGAAGTGGAAGTAACAAATCCAAATTGGACAGACTCAGGTGATGCGACTGCGGAATTCGCAAGAGCAATTATCGAGAATCTTGGGTTCGATGCCATTGAGGACAGAGAAGTAAGCTCAAAGTTTGGTCAGCTGTCGAGAGAGATGCAGACGGATACAGAACATATCATTGTGTTCCAGCCGGAGCAGATAAAGCTGTCAGATCCTGTTACCTACGCAGAAGACGGTTCAGTCATTCCGCTGTCAGAGAGATTCGATCCTGAAAACAACGACATCAGATACAGCATGCCTACACAGGATGCGGATGGCAACATCCTAACCGATGGTCAGATGGAATTCTTCAAGAACAGCCAGGCGAGAGATGAACTGGGAAAACTTGTGCCGGTATACCATGCGACCAGCGTAGGTGGGTTTACCATATTTGATCCGTCATATTCTGATGACAAGAGAAGCCTATTCTTCTCAAGCAGCAAAGATGTGGCGAATACATATGTGGGCAAGCACCTTTATAGTGATGAGGACAGACTTGGTGAAGGTGCTTTGGATATAGACTCATGGGATCGCTTAGTTGACTATGCTCATGATTTGTACATAGCTTCAGGATTAGATTGGGAAGACGATTATGAGTATGAAAATTTGGGATGGATTTTGAGCAACAAAGACGAAGAAGGCTATATGGCAGATTTAGATGAATGGGGTGATACATACGATGACGCATATCCTAAATGGGCTGAGATGGCTAAAAGAAATGATCCTGAAGCAGATAAATACAGAATCAGGATTTCCCTCCCATATGAGGATGGATACGGGGATATAGATTACAAAGAGTACATTGCCGATAGCGTATCAGAACTTTTGAGTAAGGTATCAACCGATCCTGTTCCGCAGGTTGGATACTATCAAGTATATCTTAACCTTGAGAATCCATTGATAATAGATGATAAGGGGGCAAATTGGAATTCCATAACTCTTGACTCAAGGATACCAAGCAACACTCGTCTTGAATTAATTACAGGAGAGTATCTCGATGCTTTAGCTGAATCGATTGAGAAGCAATTCATGGATGAAAAAAATCAGCGAGAGAGGAACGGATATACATTTACAGATGAAAGTCTTTACACATGGCCTCAGTATCAGAAGAGCAAACAGTACAGAATAGATGCTAAAGAAGCAAAAGAGAATGGCATTGCTTATTTGAAGACGAGAACAGGCGAAATGCTCAGAGCGGATTATTCCCCTCAAGGACTTGCCAAAGCTATCAACAAATACTATGGGTTCGAGGAAAACGATTCCGAAGGATCGCTGATTGCAAATAGGATGTTAAAGGACATCGGCAGCGGTATGGATGCGTATTCTTATATGGACGATGAACAGCTACGAGAGCTGACGGGAGAAACACATGATACAAGAGGATGGGCAGAAATAGCGCAGGCTGAAGGCTATGATGGTGTTATTTTCAGAAATGTTATTGACATCGATAACAAGACCGACATAGGCGAAGACGAAAGTCTCTCTGATATCTTCATCGCATTCAACGCAAGCCAGGTTAAGGACACCAACAACGAGAATCCTACGGACGATCCGGATATCCGCTACAGTTTTCCGCCTGAGACAGAGGACGAGATCAACAGCAGAAAGGACTATGATCACGCTTCAAGCGATGACTTTGAGATCCTTAATGCCTATGAGCAGATGATAGAGGACGGAGCTGCACAGGCCGAATTCATGAATCTGTCAGACGAGCATCTCAACACTGCATACTTCATGGGTATGATGGAGAGATACGGCAAAGCTGACAAGAAAGCGAGGAAGACCGGAAAAGCTCAGAAGGTTACAAGTGTCCTTTCAAGATACGAGGCTGAAGCAGAAAAGATGGATGCTTTCTACAGATCGCTCACGGAAGAGACAAGCATGGTCTATGACGATGAGTACATGGAAGAAGGCAGAAGGCGGATGGCAAAGTCTAAGGAAGATTTCTATTCCAATCTCAATGCCAAGTGGGATGACAGATGGCTGTCCGGTGGCGTAGTCCTCAATGTTGATTCTGTCAAGGGCAATGTGAGAGAGCTTGTCAAAGCAACAATGGCTAATTCTTCTGCTGATGCACAGTACAGAATCGACACGGTCAACAAAACTCTGTTCGATATGCGTACTGCGTACATGTTCATGAAGCAGGGCAGACAGGATATAGCGTCTGCTATACTCTATCAGTCAGCGCAGAGGATGATAGGCGATCTTGAATTTGTGGCCGATGATACGGAGTACAAGAACTACAAGGAGCTGAGAAGGTATCTGCGTGACACAAAGATTGAGTTTACCGATGACTATTGGGAAGACATCGATTGGAATGCCTACAGGAAGAAGAACTTTGGCAGGCTGAAACTCATCAAGGGCAACAAGAACAGCATCGATGATGGTACATATGACGAACTTGTCAGACAGTGGCCTGAGTATTTCAGCGATGCTGAGATGGAAAAGAACGGCTATAAACACGATGTTCCAGGCATGATGCAGCAGCTCGATTATGTTCTCGACCTTAATGTACAGCCTGTGATGGAAGCCTATTCTTCCGAAGCAGCTGCAGATCTCGCATTCAGCATCGCAGATGATCTGTACACCATCATGGAAAATGGTGACAGAGTGACATCCATTGCTGACAGATACAAAGAGAAGTACGATGCCAAGACCAAAGCTCTGAAAGTCCGCCATGCCGAAGCTCTTCTCCGTATGAGAGAGATGCGTGACAAGGGTATTGCCGAGGCTAACAGAAGGTTCAGAGAGTACAAAGCACAGCAGAAGGAATCCAAGTACCACAGCAAATACTTCGACAGCATCACAAAGAGCTACGACAAACTGACCGAGAGACTCCTGACCAATACAAAGGATAAGCATATTCCTGAAATGTATAAGAAGGATCTCGCACAGCTTCTTTCTGCATTCGATCTTCAGACCGTAGGCTCGAAGAAATTCGAGGCAAGGACCGGAAGAAGATCACAGAAGACCATCAAGATGGATGCTATCAAGACTGTGCTGACCAACATCGGAGCAAGGGATCAGCTGTTCCATGTGAATGACAGCATTACGGATATCATCGACAGACTTCTTGGTAAGGATGCCTATGGTGAAATAAGACCGGCAAATTCCATTGAAGGCAAAACTATTGATGAACTTCCTGCAGAGGCACTCAAGGATATCGACCAGCTTCTTAAAGCACTCATACACGAATTCAATACATATGAAAGTGTAAGAGTGGGAGCAAAGCGTCAGCAGGCTGCAGACATAGGAACTACGCAGATAGGCTGGTGTCTTGACCATGCTGATAAATTCGGCAAGGGTAAGGATTATCAGAATGTTTTGGGCGGACTTGATAAGCTCCTCAACCTGGACGAAGTCACTCCTGCGTACATGTTCCGAATGATAGATCCTAATAACGAAGGAATCGGTCTTATGTACAAAGAGCTTAGAAGATCGTTCGGCAGGTATGTCAACAATCAGAAACAGCTCAATAAGTGGATGGATGAGATCATCGGAGAATACCATAACAAGGGCAAGATTCTTGGAAAGTACGGAGCCAATCAGATAGAGAAATGGAGAAGGGCGAATAGTGCCATCGAGTTTGAATTCGGTACTCCTGAGAATCCTCAGAAGGTCGAGCTGACTCCTGCGCAGATGATGTCGATATACTGTCTTGCAAAAAGACAGCAGGCTCTTCAGCATATGCAGCAGGGCGGTATCGTAGTAATGCCGGTATCATTCCAGGCAAGAATGGTGTCTGACATTAAAAAGAATGCGAACTATTCACTTCCTGTAAAATTGACAGATGCGAACATCAAGACCATCGTATCGAGGTTGACTCCGGAGCAGAAGTCGGTAGCGGATAAGCTGCAGAATCTGATGGCTACCAAAATGGCTGATTGGGGTAACGAGGCTTCAATGAATGTAATAGGCATCAAGCTGTTTGAAGATCCTAATTACTTCCCAATCAAGTCAGATAAGGCAGCGATGGAAAAGGACTTCACTGAGGAACAGTTTGCTCAGATGATAAGGAACTTCGGCTTTACAAAAGCTGTGATGCCTAATGCTAACAACTCCATAGCTATCAATGACATCTTCGATGTAGTGGCGGAGCATTGCAATAATATGAATCTGTACAATGCATATTCCGAAACCATGAATGACTTCATGAAGGTTTACAACTACAAGGAGTACCATGATGACGGATCGCATTATACTGTAGAGCAGGCCATAGCTCATGCTTATTCTCGCAAGGCTACAACATTCATAAGCTCATTTATGAAGGACCTTAACGGTAATGTAAGTAAGGAAAGAGAGTCCGGCATTGACGCAATGCTCAATGAATCACTCGGTAACGCTAAGAAGGCATCCGTATTCGCCAATGGTAGAGTCGCTCTCCAGCAGCCTACAGCATTGGCAAGAGCGTTCTATGTTATCAAGCCGAAGTATCTGAAGGGCGTGAGAGCAGGAAAGAAGACCATGCAGGAGATGTTCGAGCATTCGCCTATCGCTTTGTGGAAGTCATGGGGATATTACGATATCAACATGGGTAAGAGTATCGAGGATCTCATGATGAATGAAGGCAGCGTGGTCGAAGATTGGATGTCAGATATCTATGGAAAGCTGGATAATCGTACATGGGCAGTGATATGGTCGATGTGCAAGAACGAGACAAAGGACCTTCATCCGGAAGTCGAGGAAGGATCTGATGAGTTTTGGGAAATCGTCAGCGAGAGGATGGACGAGGTAGTCGATCTTACTCAGGTTGTTGATTCACCATTCCACAGATCACACTTGATGAGAAGTAAGCAATTCTATCACAAGGTTCTTACTTCCTTCATGGCAGAGCCAACGCTAACTTTCAATATGGTTCGTGATGGTATCCTCAGAGCGAGAGAGAAACTGAGCGAAGGCAACAAGAGAGAAGCTGCTTACATCATGTCACACACGCTACAGACCTTTGCTTTATCGGCATTCGCTACAGCTGCGATGGCTGCTATATGGGATGTAGTCAGAGGCAAAGGCCTGCCTGAAGATGACGATGACAAAGACAAAGATATTCTGTCCAAGATGCAGGGTTTCTATCAGGCATGGGTGACTAACACTATGGAGAACTTTGGGGACAATGCAAACATCCTGGGAAATATCTATTATGTAAAAGATATAGTATCTCTCTTCCAGGGATGGGATCAGAAGAATCTTGGACTGCAGGGTATGAAGCATCTTGCCGATGCATTTAGGCAGATGAAAGGCGAAGATGTACACAGCAAGCTCACATGGTATGAGAATGCACTCGCAGGAATCGGTTATCTGTCAGGCTTGCCTTTGAAAACCATCATGAACGATGGTAAGACTCTCTTTAAGATGCTCGGCTTCGATATTCCTGAACCTTTCCAGGCCTCAATCGATTGGCTCGATCGGATAGGAAAGGATGCCAAGTCGGATACAGTGAAGGATATCAACAAGGGTGAGACATCCACGACAGGAGTGAGCAGCAACGCATCGACAGACAAACCTGTCGAGACAAGGCTGTGGACTTACGATAATGCTCCGTTCCATGTAGAGGACGGATCTCTTGCTGATACATTCCTGAATCACTTTGGAATCAATCTGACCAAGTCGGAGATAGCTGCTGCAGAGGCTGCTGCTGAGAAGGCTAAAAGAGAGGAAGAGATACAGCAGATCACGAAGGGCCTTGAGAAATACTCAGGCGAAGATTATGACAAACATCTGTGGGATAAGCAGGCACTTGAAGGCTACAGCAAAGCACTTGAAGATGGTGACTTCGCAAAGGCGAAAGAGATAGAGGATCTCTTCCTTGAATGCGGTGGTAGTCAGAGCTTCATAGATGAGAAGAAACTCTACCATTACAAGAAGAACTATCTCAAGACCATCACTTATGATCCGAGCGATGTCGAGATCGAGAATCAGCAGCGCATGAAGGAATTCCTGCTGTCACATGGTATGACAGAATCAGAGCTGTCAGAGAAGGTCTACAAGTCACAGACAGCCAAAGAATTGAAGGTCGCATTCCTCTTAAACGATGAGGACGCTATGGTTGAAGAGCTGATACCACTTGTTCGTGCCGGCCTTTCAGAAGCAGACTATGAAAAGCTGTGGAAGAACAGAAAGCGTGTCGATCTTGTCAAGTACAAGGAAAGTGGCGGTAAGTATTCTGAGAGGCTCAAGAGTACCGGCAAGTACATATGGCCTGTATCCGGAAGAGTAGCGTCTGAGAGCGAGATCAATTCGTACTTCGGTCACAGATCCTCACCAGGCGGTGTTGGTTCTACCAATCATCAGGGCATTGACCTTGATGGTAGCATGGGAGATCCTGTCGGTGCAGCTGATGGCGGTACGGTAGTGTTTGCAGGATGGTATGGCGGTGCAGGAAAGACTGTCAAGATCCAGCACGATGACGGAACTATTACTCAATACTCCCATCTCTCATGGTGGGGTGTTAAGGAAGGCGATGTAGTAGGGCAGGGTCAGACGATTGGTAATGTCGGTTCAACCGGAAACTCGACAGGTCCGCACCTGCACTTCGGAGTCATAAAGAACGATAGCTACGTTGATCCGTATGAGTATCTGTTCAGCTAAAAAGCTGTATGCGACATATGAAAAAGGATGCGCTATACTATAAGTGCATCCAGGGGATAGTTTCCATAATCTGATTTTTCTCATATGCGCTTCCAATTGAAAAAAACTCAGGGAAGAAGTCACAGGAGTTGAAAGACCTGTGGCTTCTTCTTTTTTAATCAATGTTGAAAAAGACAGTAAGAGTCAAAGCTGTAATGAAGAACGCTATCATCATTCCTTCGAATCTGTATTTGTATTTGTCTTTAATAGAATTTCCACTTGTGCTAATATAAAAAGCAATGAGAATAGGAAGAATCCAAAAGATCTTGCCTATGACTTTGGCTACCATTTCATTGACATACATGGCTGTTCACTCCTTTCAAAAATTATTCTATCATATCTGATAAATATTTGATAATAATTTGAATAAATCTATTGCAATGTGGCAATGGATGAGTATAATAAAGGTGGTGAGCAACTATTCCTAAAATCATAATTCTCAACATAGTTAAAGGAAAAGGGTAGGAAAAACCTACAATTAGCTCACCAATAAGGTGAGCTATTTTTTATGGAGACAGAAGCTATGAGAACTATAACAACACACAGAATGGAAGCCATCACAGGCGATACTCCGCAAGAGGCTGCAGCTCTTTTCAATGAGGCTATGGAAAGACTCGCTCCTATGAATCCTACATATGAGAGAGAAGGCTGTACCTTTTGGGTCCATTACAAGGTGACCTACCAAGAAGCTGAGACTCTTACGGAGATGCATGATCTCGCAGGAGACAGCGCACACTGCGTTGAGTGTCCGTTCATCCACAGAGATCTGAACAGGTTTGGCAACATTGATGCCAGGAAGAAATGGGGGACTTGCACCAAGACAGGTGATCGAGTGTTTATTTCAGACAAAGCATGTGACCTCTTATATGAAGCAAGGGGAGAAAGGAGAGAACAGAGTGAAAAATAAACGCATCAGAATCGCGATGATGCAGGCCGGTATCAACCAGGAAAAGCTCAGTCAAATTCTCGGCATAAAGCAGAGTGAGATATCTGTGATGCTCAAGTATGAGCTGGCTGTCAGAGAACAGAATGACATCGTGGCAAGGATTCGAGAATGGTCTGCACTCAACGTGAAGAAAGGAGAAGTATCATGACGCATTACGAGGTTATGAACTTTGAGAATCTGATGGTCAGGGATGACTATTGGAGCGAATTCGAAGATGACGATGAAGATCCGTAACAAGAGAAAGGAGAAAAAATGGGCAGACACTTTAAGACGGATGAGAACATCACCAAAGAGAATCTCGATGAGTATTACAAGGAGCGTATCAAGAGACTTGAAGCTGAGAACATGAACTTATCCCACGAGCTGAATGTTTTGAGGCATAAGCTGGACATGAAGGACAGAGTTATCGGAGAACTCAAGCAGGAAGTCGCAGAGAAGGCCGGAGAGCTTGCAAAGCTCAAGGAAGTATTGATCGAGCAGATGATGGGAAAGAGGTAGTCATGAGCAGAGTAAGGGAAGTCACACCAAAGGTAGAGTACATGCTTCAGCATTTTCCTCTGACAAGGAGTAACGACAAGTCACTTATACGCATGGTCTACAGCATGTACTACGGTGTCGATTACGACACACCGTTCGGAGAGGTTATGAGAAGACAGGATCTTCCGTCCTTCGAGTCAATCAGAAGGGCAAGGCAGAAGCTGCAGGAAATGAACGAGGATCTCAGAGGCACAAGAGAGTCTGAAATCAAAAGGATGGCAGAGCAGGAAGAGTACCTGGAGTACGCAAGGGAAGGAGTATAGACATGAAAAAGGTAATGAATGTACTCGGATGGATAGCTATCGAGCTGGCATTCACAGCGATAGCGGTAGGCATGGTGATAGCTGTAGCAGCAAGTTAGAAAGGAGTAGGCATGGCTGAATGGCGAGATGTTCCAGGCTATGAAGGCTTGTACCAAGTCAGCGATGAAGGGCAAGTGAGAACAGTCGGTGGCAGGCGTGGTGCAACAGACAAAAGAATTCAGAACCTAAAGACAAGAGGCTGCGGTTATGTTTATGCAAACCTTTCCAAGAACGGCAAGCTGTCTCAGGTAGGTGTTCACAGACTTGTGGCTAAAGCATTTATTCCTAATCCGGAGCACAAGAAACAAGTAAACCACATTAACGGAAACAAAACCGATAACAGAGTGCAGAACCTTGAATGGGCAACACAAGAAGAAAACTGTGCTCATTCTCATCGCACAGGATTGCACGATGAAGACACTAAGCGTAGATCCATTCCGTTGATTGGCATCAATTTAGAGACAGGAGAAGAGGTGGAATTTGCTTCTGCAAGAGAAGCTGCAAGGCAACTCGGAATATCGCAAGGCACTATATCTGAAATTGCTAAACATCACCTAAAAGGCACACGAACAGGATGGAAGTTTGTTTATAAGCAGGAGAAATAGAATGGCAAGGAAACTGATTAATACAAAAGAGATTTTCCATGAGGAATGGTTAGACCTCAGAAGAAAATCTCTCGGAGGCTCGGATGCTGGAACTTGTGTAGGGATGAACCAGTATTCAAGTCTGATATCACTTTACGCTAACAAGAAAGGACTTGTCAAGGATGTCGAAGACAACGAAGCTATGCGTCTTGGCAGGGATCTTGAGCAATATGTAGCGAATCGCTTTATGGAAGTGACTGGCAAGAAACTGGTTAATGACAATTTTTTCTACCTTGATGATGAATACGATTTCATTTCAGCAAATGTGGATAGAAGAGTTGTCGGAGAGAATGCTGGCTTTGAAGCCAAAACCATGGGAAGTTTTAACGGATATAACATCGAAGCTGGAGAAATACCGGCCCATTACTTTTGCCAATGCCAGCACTATTGCATGGTGCGTGGATGGGATTACATCTACATCGGAATCCTTGTCCTTCAGAGAGGATTCTATTGGCACAAGATAGATCGTGACGATGACTTCATAAAACAGCTCAGAGAGGCGGAAATACGCTTTTGGGAAGACTATGTGCAGAAGGGCATAGCTCCTGCTCCGGATGGGAGCGAGGCTTCTATGGATACTCTCAAAGAGATGTATCCGAAGGAAATGCCTGGAACCGAAATCACAGTACCTGGCCTTGATGCTCTTGTGGCTGATTACAAGGCATATGGAGAACTTGAAAAAGAGTACAAGGAGAAGAAGCAGAAGGCACAGGCAACAGCTTGTGCGAGACTCGGCAACAACGAGGTAGGGATCGGTCTTACATATGGGATCTCATGGAAGGAACAGAGCAAACCGTACATTCCGCCTAAGAAGCTCAAGGATAAATATCCTGACATCTATGAAGAGTTGGTCGAGATCAGTAAGTACAGAGTATTCAGAACCAAGAAACTTAAGAAATAAAGGAGCGTAAAATGGAAAAGAAAGAAGATATGACAGTAATGGAAATCGAGCAGATCCTCGGTGCAAGGATAAGACTCGCTCTTAACGAAGATCGTACAGATGAACAGAGGCAAGAAGATAACGAACAGAGCTATCTTGTACTCGGAATGGCTAAACAATTCCTTAATGGTGCTGATCTTGTTCTCAGGGGTGACAAACTTCTCGCTCAGAACAAAGCACTCAAAGAGTCGAGAATCGACAGATTGCTGGGGCATTAGTATGGCCTGTGGATATGACAATGAGTGGATCTTGATTCACAAAGCTGAGTACAGATATTGGTCAGAGATGTATCCGGACTACATGGCTGCACATCCTGAAGAGAAACATACATTAAAGGCTTTTGTTCAAAGGACACGCAAGCTCGGCCTCAACAGAAGATATACACCGGAGCAGGATGATTGGCTCAGAGAAAACTACCCTGCTCTTGGAGCCTCTGAAGCGTACATTCAGTTTGGTGAAACATTTGGCCTGATGAAAGGCTTTGAAGGTTTTAAATCTCACATCAAGGAATTGGGCCTTAGAGTTTCGGCTCAGAGACAGTATGAGGCAGACCAGGATAATGGTGAGCGCACGAATGTACCGGTAGGAACGATCTCTATTAGGAACCATAAGCAGCGCAACGGAAAGGTTGTTAAAGAGAATTGGATAAAGGTTGGTGACGGAACAATAGGGTGGATGCAGCTCTCTCATTATCTATTAGGTAAACCGGATAAAGGTCAGCGAATAATCCATCTTGATGGCAACAGCTTAAAC
>Ga0326511_10000463_pt1 | contig 35577 bp, 33 predicted proteins | sample 0_2496_0518_D_FD_203701 | JGI IMG/M metagenome (GOLD analysis project Ga0326511, IMG submission 203701) | Bovine rumen microbial communities from UC Davis, California, United States - 0_2496_0518 | ecosystem: Host-associated > Mammals > Digestive system > Stomach > Rumen | place: USA...
GCGTGAAGGTGCAGAGGTTGCCGCCCACGAGCACGCCGGTGGCGGTGCCGTTGATGTTCTGCGGATGGGCCGGCAGCTGATAGCGGGGCACCTGTCCCATCAGCAGGTCGCGCATCAGGGTGCTGGTCTCGTCGGTGCCGCCTTGCGCCAGGAACGAGCTCATGGTGCCGTGCATGCTCATTACGCCCGCGCGGCTCAGCAGTCCGTGCAGGGTGGTGATGTCGCTGAAGCCGACGAACCATTTGGGCGACGCCGCCAGGCGCGACAAGGGTATCTGGTTGATGAGCTGGATGGTGCCGTAGCCGCCGCGGTTGCAGATGATGGCCTTGATGCCGGGCTGGTCGAAGGCCCAGAGCAGGTCGCTGACGCGTTCGGCCACGGTGCCGGCATACTTGCCGTCGACCACCTTGCCTACATTGGGACCGATGACGGGTACCAGGCCCCACGAACGCAGCACCTCGGCTGTGCGCTCCACATTCTCCATCGGAGTGTAATAGGAGGGCGAAATAAGCGCCACCGTGTCGCCGGCCTGCAGGAATTCGGGCGTGACGCAGTTCAGCGTTACGGGTTCGCCCTGGAGGGGGTTGGTGTTTTCTTTCTCGCACGACACCAGGGTCAGTGCGGCAAAAGTGAGTATAAGCAGTGTTTTTCTCATTGTTGTATAGTTTTTTGTTTTTATTGTTTGCTTTGTGTTTGTCGATTATTATGCTTCATGCGTGTCTGCACATCAGGAGCCTCCGCCGCCATGGGCAGGGGTTCGTCTTCGTCGGTGGAGTAGGGGAGGGGCATGTGTTTGTAGAGCGACAGCAGGTTGTTGTTCAGCGCCAGCTCCACCTCGCGCATGGTGCGTTCGATGGTGGCGGGCTTGAGCTGGCATTCCCAGACGACGATGACCTGCCAGCCGTTGTCCTGCAGCAGGGCGTAGTTGCGCTGGTCGCGCTCCTGGTTGCGGCGTATCTTCTCCAGCCAGAAGCTGCGGTTGGTCTGCGGAATCTTGCAGCACTCCGAACTTTCCACTTTCATCTTTCCACTTTCCACTTGATGGCCGTGCCAGAAGCACCCGTTGACGAATATCGCCGTGCGGTAGGGCCGCAGCACGATGTCCGGCTTGCCGGGGACACTCTTGACGTTCAGCCGATACCGATACCCGTGGCTCCACAGCCACTGCCGCACCAGCAGTTCCGGCTTCGTGGCCTTGCTGCGTATGTGCGACATGCAGCGGTGCCGCTGCTCGGGTGTCATGGTGTCGGTCATAGGGTGTTGCGGTATTTCGTGGGTCTTGGTTTCTGTTTTTCAGTAGGCGTACACCAATCCGTACTTCTCGGTCAGTTGACGGAGTGTGCCGTCGGACTTCATCTGGCGGATGATGTTGTTGACGAGGACCAGCAGGTCGTCCTGTCCCTGCTGCATCAGCACGCCGATCTCGCCGTGGGTGAAAGGCGCGTCGAGCAGCGGTGCCGCCAGGCGCGGGTCGGTCTGTACATAGTAGGGGGCTTCCGTTATCTCGGTAATCATCACGTCGGCTTCGCCCTCGGCGATGAGCGAGGGTATCTCCTCGTTGTTGGGGTGCACTATGAGGGTGGCGTGGGTGAGGTGCTGGCGGGCGAACTGCTCATTGAGGCCGCCGGGGTTGACCATCACGCGCACCTCCTCGCGGTCGATGTCTTCCAGCGAGTGGAAGCGGAGGGTGTCCTCCGTGCGGCAGAGGATGGTCTTGCCGTTGGCCAGGTAGCCTTCGCTCATCAGCATGGTGGCACAGCGCGCCTCGGTGATGGTGATGCCGCCCATGGCCATGTCGAACAGCTGTGGCTCGGCCTGCACGTCGGCTGTCAGCGTGGGCCATGAGGTGGGTACGAACTCCACCGCCACGCCCATCCGCTTGGCCATGGCCTCGGCCAGCTCGATGGCGAAGCCCCAGTACTCGCCCGTCTCCGGCTCGCGGAACGACAGCGGTCGGTAGTCGCCCGTGGTGCCGACCAGCAGCGTGCCCCGCTGCTCGATGCGCTCAACGGTAGGCCTCCCCGCGAGGGAGTCCTCTCTCTCGCTGCACGCCGCCAGCGCCGTCGTTCCCGCCAGCGCCAGTAGCGCGACGAGCAGCCATATTTTGATTCTATTTTGCTTCATTGGTTTTCGTTCATTGTTTTGTCATTTCGAATGCAAAAGTAACACTTTTCGCCGGAATGGCCAAATAATTTTTCTCTTAATCTACAAGATTTACGAGATTTCGCAAGTGCGTAGCGCGAGCAGGGGAATATGAAAAAAGGAGAAACAATAATTAGCAGCGCATTGCGTTATTCGTTCATGATAAACGTTGCAGCACAGCCGAGCGAGGCCACCCTTCGAGCCGAGGTCTACGACATCGTCCGCCAGATACCGCGCGGTCGGGTGCTCACCTATGGCCGTATCGCCGCCTTATGTGGCTGGCCCAATCATTCCCGCCTGGTGGGTCGCATCATGCGAACGGCCCCCGATGCCGACCTCCCCTGCCACCGCGTCGTCAACGCCTCCGGCCGCCTCGCCCCGCACTACCCCGCCCAAGCCTCCCACCTAACCTCCGAAGGCATCCACCTCACCCCCTCCGGCAAAGTCCCCCTGAAGGAGTATCTGTGGGCAATAGAGGATTAAAAAGATGTAATATTAGGAGTTATCTTACAGGTATTGTTCTTGTTTTTTCCCTATTGGCAAATTACCAGCAAATTAAAACAAATAAGACAAACTTATGTCTGTCAGTTATTTGCTATCGTTTAGCATTGCCGTAGTTTTTCCAAAAGCAAATTACAGGCAAATTAAATCTTTTTAAACATTATCAACTCCAATACGGTAGAGCAATTCTATGTACAGCCTATGCCCCTTTTGGTTTTTAGGTACTAGTTTCAGATGGTTCACGGCGTATATTAAGAAATCATTTTTTGTATGGTGAGCAATCATTGGAGAAATCGTATTTGCAGGTTCAGTTTGATGTATACATTGCCGTCATTTTCGCGGTATAGACGTCCGTAGTGATGTCGGGTACGGCTGCCGCGTTCAAAACGTGTATTATTGTATAGGTAGTCTTCCACATCATTACGATTATAGAAGTGGTAGCAGACAATTTCGCCATCGTTTCGGACAACAAGATAGCCTCCATTTGCGTCATAACGCCCTTTCCATTCTTTTGCAGGTGTCATGCCGAGGGCTGCATCTATCAGCAAAACTTTCATCTTGTGTTCGTAAAATGCCAAGACATCATTTCCCGTAAAACCAAAGGGATTCTTATTAGCAACATGTTCTACAGCCTCCTTTATCTTCGAAGTTGGGTTTGGCATACTATCGTAAATAAGACATTGAGCTATAAATTCGGGCATACAGCAATCAAGAAACAACAGGTTGTTTTTAAAAGTATGGTGTTCAATGTCAGAATACACCAGTTTATAACCATTGTCTATAATTGCCTTCATTCGCGGCAAGTGATCCTCAATATCATTGATTCTTCTCATTTCATCATCGGTCATTTCCTTACCAACAAGGCGGTAACGAATATTGGTTGCCTCTGTTGCGTTAAGTAGAGTTGATGCACTTCCGAGTTGTGATTTGATACTAAATCCTAACATCGGTGTCATGTTAGTGCGAAGGTCATGAATGACAATGTGAATGTCTGCTTTGTCCTTTGACGGTGCTTTTAATTTTGAGCAACCAATTTTAGCCATAAAACATTCTGCGCTTGGAACCGCAAACGATCGTTGCTTGGTCTCTTTGATTGCAGATAGTAGAGATTCCGACTCGGCCAAAAACTTTGTCATTGGTATGCGGGCATACTCATTGCCGTCTTCGTCAATAACAACTATATTTTTGTTTATGTCAGGTTTATATTCGTAACGTTTACTCTCCTCTCGAAGGATATTGAGAATGGGATAATACAAATCCAACTTGTTCAGATTTGCGTCCCCAGCGTGAACTTTGCCATCGCCAAGTAATCGTAAGAGCGTATATATTTCGCTCCATTCTCCCTTGTTTCCTGTGATCGCCATTCCTGATTATATTAATCCTAAAACTTTTAACTCTTCTTTTGCTGTCGCTTGTATAGCTGGTATTGCCACGGAATTGCCAAATTGTTTGTATGCAGATGCGTCTGCCACAACGATTTTGAAACTGTCTGGAAATCCTTGCAGTCGCGCCCACTCGCGCGGTGTCATTTTCCGTATTCCATCACGATTGACTTCTCCCTTTATATTTGTTATAGGTGTAAAGTTGGTGAGTCTTTTATCAATTAGCAAATTGCATTCTCTGCCCATTCCACCAACGACAATTGCATTTGCCACTCCGTCAATGTCAATTATTTTATAACCAAAGCCATTTCCTGCGGCCTCATGTCTGGCCTTATGGCGAATAAGGGTTTCTACATAGGCTGTGGATAGATAATATTTGACAGATACCTCGTTCTCTTCCATAACATCACGAAACCTGGGGCGTTTTTCCCCTGTAGTGCTTGGCTTTGGATAATGAAACTGCTGCACGTCTATGTTTAGATCCTTGCGAAAGCCAACGATATAAATACGTTCACGGTGTTGAGGAACGCCGTAATCCATAGCGTTGAGGATTTGCGGAGGAACAACATCGTAGCCAGCATCATTGAGGTGATTTAATATTGTTTCTAATGTGCGACCTTTATCATGTATTGCCAATCCCTTCACATTCTCCAAAAAGAAAGCTTTAGGTTGGTGCTTTCGTAATATGGCTTCTATCTCAAAGAATAAAGTGCCTCTTGTTTCGTCTTTGAAGCCGAGTCTTTTACCTGCGAGAGAAAAAGCTTGACAAGGGAAACCACCACACAGAATGTCAAATGATTTTGGAATATAACTTTTTGTAGAATCCTTAGTTATGTCGCCAAATGGCATCTCTCCGTAGTTGGCCAAATATGTTTCCTGAGCCTTTGCGTCAAATTCTGAAGAATAGACGCACTTACCACCAAGGTTTTGCATTGCAATACGGAATCCACCGATGCCAGCGAACAGGTCTATGAACGTAAACTTTGGCTTCTTTGGCGCAGGGAACGGCACATCGAAAAACTGATTGAACAGTCCATATTGCGCGGGGTCTTCGGCTGCTTGCAGTACTTGTTCGTCGCTCCAGTCGGAAATGTCAATTTTTTGCCTCATTTCTTTGCGCGAAAGAAAATCACGAACAGCATTAATGATTTCCGATTGTTCCTTCTTTGTCAGTTTTTTTCGATGATTATGCAAAAAGTGGCTTAACACAGCCATCTGGTTCTCATAGGAGGTTTCACCATAAACTTTCACGCCAACGTTTCCAACAACTTTTTCCTCTTCAGGGAAATCCACCATTGATATATTCTGTTTCTTCGCCATTGTGTGTGCTTACTTATTCGTTTTCAAAGAAACGGGTACAAAAAAAGCCCCCTTTTCAAAAGAGGGCGTGAATGGGATTGGGATACCTTGGCTTAGCACGACCAATCAGACGACAATCACAGTTCACGCCCTATGTGTTAGCGCAAACATCCGTGTTCGCCTGATCGCTGATGTATAAGAGGTGCTAATTCGGTATCCTCAGCCTAATCAAGGATGTTGTTTACTAATTACTATCTTATTTTATTGTTATTCTTTTTGTTAGTAATCAATTTCCAGCATTGGGTTTATGCCAAATGCAACTGCAAAGATACAATTATTTTTTGATTCTGCCAAATATGAATTATCTTAGGCTTGAGATTTGGTTGTGGTAACGGTTCCAATGAATATGGAGTTGGAGACGCGGCGGTTGATGTTTCTGTGCGGTTTGTTGGCTTTATTCTTGTTGGTGGAGGGGTGGGGTGTATTATGTCGTGTTGGAAGGCGGGTCGGGATGGATTGGAGGTGTGACGGAGGTGCTGTGGTGGTGACATGGAGTTAGCAGGTAGGGGAGATGAAGGGGAGCAAAAGGTGATAAGAAGATGAGTAAATGGGGAGTAAAAGGTGAAGACGAGTGGTTGGGGTGCTGTCGGCTTGGTGTGTTGTTGTTTTTAGTCTGTGATAATCAACGTAAAAGAGCGGCTGGGCGGCCACTCTTTTTTCTTTGTACTCCCGCAGGGAATCGAACCCTGATCAAAGGTTTAGGAAACCTCTATTCTATCCATTGAACTACAGGAGCAAGTGTTGAATGTGTTAATTCGTCAATTCGTTAATGTGTTAGTCCTTATTAATGTGTTAATTCGTTAATGTGCTAATTTGTTAATTCGTTAATTCGTCAGTATGGTTTCTAAACGACGTCAGTTGTGTTTTATTGCATGGCGGGGATGTTTTTTATGGCTTCGCTGGCGGGGATACGCTGGATGGAGCCTTTATCGGTACTCACCACAATGTCTTCACCGTGGAGGGCTTTTTCTTCGAGCATGCGGCGCTCGGCGAGGTCGAGGCCATATTGGAGTTTCTCTCCGAATTCTGCTATTTCTTTATTTGACATAGGATTTCATTTGGGTGAATAATTCCGGGTTCGCCACCTTGGTGGATGCTTCTTTGCCACCTTCCGCAATCTTGATGCGGGGATTGACACTGTTGTCGTAGATATACCAGCAGTCGACCTCGGGGGCATAGAGGTTGAACAGGTTGTCGATACCAGCCACATAGCGACGACGGGCGGTAGGGGATGGAATGTCGTGCCCACCAGCTTTGACACGCTCGGCAATACGTTGCAGGGCCAGCTCCGGGGAGCGGAGCCAGAAGAAGACCAGCGTCACGCGGTAGCCCTTGGCATGTGCTTGATGCACAAGATTGACATAAGAGCGTGTGGCGAGGGTGGTCTCTATGGCAAAGGATTCGTCGCGGCTGAGCAGCTCCTTTATGCGTTTCAGCATTAGTTTACCAGCCTCGATGGCCATGCCGTTGGGGTTGAATGGCGAGAGGCCACGGGCTATTTCATCGGCATTGACGAACTCATGGCAGTCAAGAATCTCGGGCAGTATGGTGTAGGAAGCTGTCGTCTTGCCAGCTCCATTGCAACCTGCTATTATGTAGAGATTCTTTGTCAATTTGTTAATTCGTTAAATTGTTAATTCGTAAGTCTCTTGAAGGTGTTAATTCGTCATTCTTTCCTGAGTCGTTGTTTGACGGTTATCACCGAGGAGTTGAGCATCTTGAAGAGTTCTTCCACTTGCGATCTTAATCGGTCGTGTCTTTCTTCGTCAATATATTTGCTGTCGTGCAATAGGTCGAGCCAGAAGTAGGTTCCGTTTGCCTCTTTTAAGGAGATGGATACCTTGTGGATGAAGTCCTGTGGACTCTCGGCACAAACGGCTTCGCAATAGTTTGCTCCAATACTTGTGGCAGACCTGAGAATCTGTTTGGACATCACAAATTCGTTTTTGTCGCGAAGTTCGTTGCACATGGCAATCACGTCCAAAGCAAATGCCTTGCTTTTGTCGTACAAAATCCCTTGTGCTCTCATGACTAACGAATTAACGAATTAACAAATTCACGAATTCTATAGTTTGCGCTTGATCTCGATGACCTCGTAGGCTTCGACGATGTCGCCGACCTTGATGTCGTTGTAGTTCTCGATGTTCAGGCCGCAGTCCTGGCCGCTGACCACCTCCTTGACGTCGTCCTTGAAACGCTTGAGGGAGGCGAGCTTGCCGGTGTAGACCACGATACCGTCGCGGATGATGCGGATGTTGCTCTGGCGGTTGATTTTGCCGTCGAGGCACATACAGCCGGCGATGGTGCCCACCTTGGAGATCTTGAAGGTCTCTCGGATTTCGAGGTTGGCCACGATCTTCTCCTGCGTTTCGGGGGCAAGCATGCCCTCGATGGCGTCCTTGAGCTCGTTGATGGCGTCGTAGATGATGCTGTAGAGGCGGATGTCGATGTGCTCGGTCTCGGCCATCTTGCGGGCGCCAACGCTGGGACGCACCTGGAAGCCGATGATGATGGCGTCGGAAGCCATGGCTAGCGTGACGTCGTTCTCCGAAATCTGGCCCACGCCCTTGTGGATGACGTTGACCTGCACCTCCTCGGTGCCGAGTTTGATGAGCGAGTCGCTGAGGGCTTCCACGGAGCCGTCCACATCGCCCTTGACGATGATGTTGAGTTCCTTGAAGTTGCCCAGGGCGCGGCGACGGCCGATCTCCTCGAGCGTGAGGTGCGTCTGGGTGCGCAGGCCCTGCTCGCGGGCCAGCTGGGTACGCTTGGCGGCGATGTCCTTGGCTTCCTTCTCGTTCTCCATGACGTTGAAGGTGTCGCCAGCCTGGCAGGCGCCGGTGAGGCCCAGCAGCAGCACAGGCTGCGAGGGACCGGCGGACATGACCTCCTGGTTGCGCTCGTTGTACATGGCACGCACACGGCCAGCGATGGCACCGGCCACGATGGGGTCGCCCTTGCGGATGGTGCCGTCCTGCACGAGGAGCTTGGCGATGTAGCCACGGCCCTTGTCGAGGGCGCTCTCGATGACGACGCCCTTGGCGCGCTTGTTGGGATTGCCTTTGAGCTCCATGATGTCGGCCTGCAGGATAACCTTCTCCAGCAGTTCTTCGACACCGATGCCCTTCTTGGCGCTGATGTCCTGGCTCTGGTATTTGCCGCCCCATTCCTCGATGAGCAGGTTCATGTTGGCCAGCTCGGTCTTGATGCGGTCGGGGTCGGCGCCGGGTTTATCGATTTTGTTGATGGCGAAGACGATAGGCACACCGGCCGACTGGGCGTGGTTGATGGCCTCGACGGTCTGCGGCATGATCTTGTCGTCGGCGGCGATGACGATGATGGCGATATCCGTCATCTTGGCACCGCGGGCACGCATGGCGGTGAAGGCCTCGTGGCCGGGAGTGTCCAAGAAGGTGATTTTGCGGCCGTCGGCGGTCTGCACCTCGTAGGCACCGATGTGCTGGGTGATGCCGCCCGCCTCGCCGGCGATGACGTTGGTCTTGCGGATATAGTCGAGCAGCGAGGTCTTACCGTGGTCCACATGGCCCATAACGGTGATGATGGGGTTGCGGGGCACGAGGTCCTCGGGACGGTCCTCCTCCTCGATCTTGTGGATGGTGTTGACCACATCCTCCGAGGCGAAGCTCACCTCGAAGCCGAATTCGTCGGCGATGAGCTTGATGGTCTCGGCGTCGAGGCGCTGGTTGATGCTGACGAAGATGCCCACCGACATGCAGGTGGCGATAATCTTGGTCACCGGCACGTTCATCATGGTGGCCAGCTCGTTGGCGGTGACGAACTCCGTCACCTGCAGCACGTTCTGCTGCTCCATCTCGTGCTGGAGCTCCTCTTCCATCTGGGCGTGCACCTTCTGGCGCTTCTCGCGGTTGTGTTTGGAGGTCTTCGATTTGCCGAGGGGCGAGAGGCGGGCCAGCGTGTCGCGGATCTGCTTCTCGATTTCGTTGTCATCAATCTCGACGGGCTTCTTCTCCTCTTTCTTTTTCTTCTTCTTGCTGGGAGCCTGCTGCTGGGCGGCGTTCTTCTGGCTCTCTTTCTTGGCCTTTTCCTTCTCCTTGTTTTCCTTCTTGGCCACCTCGGCGCCAATCTTCTTCACCTCCTGTGCGCTGACGGCTTCCTTCTTCTGGTGTTTGCGCTTGCGTTTGCTGCCGGGGGTGTCGGCACCGTCCTTGGAGAACTGGCTGAGGTCGATTTTGTCCAGCACCTTGGGGCCTTCAAGCTTGGTGTACTGGGTCTCGATGAACTCGGGCTCCGGTTTGGCGGGCTCGGCGGGTTTGGCCGGCTCGACGGGTTCGGGTTTGGGTGCCGGAGCGGGCTTGGGGGCGGGGGCGCTGCCCTTGGGCTTGGCGGCGGCGGCAGGCGAGATGGCGGGTTCGCGTTTCTCGCCCTTCTTGCGTTTTTTCTTGTCGGGACGCATGCGCTGGTTGATGGCGCTGAGGTCCACGGTGCCCACCACCTTGAAGGGGCTGTTGCTGTCGGCAACGGGTGTGCTGTCGGCTTCGGCGGTGTCCGCGGACTCTTCTTCCACCTCCTCATACTCTTCTTCGGGTTCGGACTGCGATGCCATGGGCTCCTCCTCGGCAGGCTCTTCGGCCTGGGGTGCGGGTGCCGCGGGCTCCGGTTCGGGCTCCGGTTCGGGCTCGGGTTCGGGCTCGGGCTCCGGCTCGGCGGCGACAGGGGCCTCCACGGCGGCTTCGGCCTTGCCCTCGGCCTGTGCTTTGGAAGAGGAGTAGTTCTTGATGATGACCTCTTCCTTTTCCTCGTCGGACTCGTCCTTGCTGGCAAGTTCCACCACCCGGTTGCTGCTTGCAACGAGCTCTATCTTGTCGGCCTCCTCTTTCACCTTGCGTTCGCCCTGGAAAGCTGTGGCCAGCAGTTCATACTGCTCTTCGCTAATCTTCGTATTGGGGTTGGCGTCGACCTGATGCCCCTTCTTGGCAAGGTAGTCCACGAGGGTCTGGATGCCCACGTTAAAGTCCTTGGCCACTTTTGTCAGTCTGAAACTTGCCATAATTCTTCGAGTCCTTTCTTTTTAATGTGAAAATTGAAAATTGAAAATTGAAATGCTCTGGATTCCAATTATTCAAACTCTGCTCTCAGTACTTCGAGCACGTGGTCGATGGTCTCTTCCTCGAGGTCGGTGCGGGTCATGAGCTCCTCCTTGGGCAGTGCGAGCACGCTCTTGGCGGTGTCGCAGCCAATCTTGATGAGCTCGTCGATGATCCACTGGTCGATCTCGTCGTTGAATTCGGTCAGGGCCACATCGTCGAAGTCCTCGTCGGTGTCGCGGTAGACCTCGATTTCGTATCCCACGAGCTTGGAGGCCAGCTTGATGTTGTATCCGCCCTTGCCGATGGCCAGGCTCACCTGGTCGGGCTGCATGAAGACCTCGGCGGTCTTGGCTTCCTCGTTGATCTTGATGTTGCTGACCTTGGCGGGGCTCAGGGCGCGCTGGATCATGAGGTCCACGCGCGAGGTGTAGTTGATGACGTCGATATTCTCGTTGCGCAGCTCGCGCACGATGCCGTGGATACGGCCGCCCTTGACGCCCACGCAGCTTCCCACGGGGTCGATGCGGTCGTCGTAGCTCTCCACGGCCACCTTGGCACGCTCGCCGGGCTGGCGCACGATGTTGCGGATGGTGATGAGGCCGTCGTAGATCTCGGGCACTTCGGCTTCGAGCAGGCGCTCAAGGAAGATGGGACTGGTGCGCGAGAGGATGATGCTGGGGTTGTTGTTGCGCATCTCCACCTTCAGCACCACGGCACGCACGGTGTCGCCCTTGCGGAAGTGGTCGCTGGGAATCTGCTCGCTCTTGGGAAGCACAAGTTCGATCTTCTCCTCGTCGAGGATGAGAATCTCCTTGTTCCAGGGCTGGTAGACTTCGCCGACGATGATTTCGCCCACTTTCTCCTTGTATTTCTGGAAGATGAGGCTCTTCTCGTAGTCCTGGATCTTGCTCACCAGGTTCTGGCGGATGGAGAGGATTTCGCGGCGGCCGAAGTCGCTCATCAGGATGGGCTCGGAGCACTCCTCGCCGACCTCGAAGTCCGACTCGATCTTCTGTGCGTCGCTCAGCGCAATCTCGCGGCTGGGGTCCTTCACCTCGCCGTCCTCCACGATGGTGCGGTTGCGGAAAATCTCCAGGTCGCCCTTGTCGATGTTGACGATGATGTCGAAGTTGTCCTCCGAGCCGTAGCGTTTGGCCAGGGCCGTGCGGAACACCTCTTCGAGGATGCGCATCAGCGTTTCGCGGTCGATGTTCTTAAATTCCTTGAATTCCTGAAAGGAACCACTCAAGTCTAGCGTTTTCATCTTAATATATGTTGTTTCTTCTTTTTCTTGGAGCGCCGGCATCTTGCCGGCATCAGTCAGAACTTTATCGCCACGCGGGCGCTCTTGATGTCGCGGTAGGCGTAGCGCAGGGTCTCCGGCGCCTGCTTCTTGGTGCCCTTGGTGCGGAGCACGATGCCCTCGTCCGAGGCGTCCTCCAGGGTGCCTTCGGCGCGTTCGCCGTCGACGGTCACCACCTCCAGCTCGCGGCCCACGTTCTTGCGGTACTGACGCGTGAGCTTCAGCGGCTGGTCGGCTCCCGCCGAGCTGACGTTGAGCTCGAAGTCCTCCTCCTCGCGGTCCAGCTGGCCCTCGATGGCGCGGCTCAGCTCGATGCAGTCGTCGATGGTGACGCCGTTGTCGCCGTCGATGTCGACATAGATGCGGTTGTCGGGGGTGATTTTCAGGTTCACCAGGAACTTCTCGCTCCCCTCCAGCGCATTGTTTACCAGTTCTAATATTTTGATTTTCTCTATCATAACCAACAAAAAGAGAGGTTCTCGACCTCTCTCATTCCGATGCAAAGATACAACCTTTTTTTTAATTGGCAAAATTTTGTTTCCAATCGGGACAAATTTTCGCCCCGAGCCCCGCCGTCCGCCGCCCCTTTGGCGCCCATTTTTCTACTTAACATAACCCTAAAGACACCCCTTGATTTCCAGGCCTTTAATGTACCCCCTCTTACTCCCCTCTTACTCCTCTCTATCTCCCCTCCTTCTTCTCTCTTGATTTTGTGAGAGTTGAGTAGGACGGGATAAGGACGGATTTAAGTTAAATTAACGTTTGAGTGGCAGTTTGGTTCCGGTCGGAATCGGGGTGCGTGGCACCTGTTTTTTGCCCGGTCGGACCGGCGGGGGAGGGGTGGGGGTGGCAAAATGCAAAAAAAAGGTGGACGATATGGAAAAGTTTTGTATATTTGCAGTCACCGAACAAATTTAATTTTAATAACAAATAATTAATAATAAGATGATTACAAAACTTGACGACCTGCTTGAACTGGTCAAATCGAAAGGTAAAAAGCGCCTTGTGGCCGCTTATGCAAATGATTCCCACACCATCGGAGCTGTCTCCGCCGCCATCGACCGCGGTATCGTCGAGGCCACCCTCGTGGGCGACATCGAGACCATGAAGAAGGTCTGCGCCGAGGAAGGCATCGACCCCAACAAGTTCGAGATGATCCAGGAGGCCAACGACAACAAGGCCGGCGCCCTGGCTGTGAAGCTCATCAACGAGGGTAAAGGCGATTTCCTGATGAAGGGCCTCCTCAGCACCGACAAATACATGCGCGCCATCCTCAACAAGGAGAGCGGCCTCATGCCCGGCAAGAAGAACGACATGCTGACCCACATGGCCGTCATGGAAGTTCCCGCCTACCACAAGCTCCTCTGCTGCTCCGACATGGCCATCATCCCGGCCCCCGACTTCAAGCAGAAGACCGGCATCATGAACTTCCTCATCCAGGTCTCCAAGAGCCTCGAGAACCCCAAACCCAAAGTGGCCGTTCTCGCCGCCACCGAGCAGGTCTCGGTCGGAATGCCCGCCTGCGCCGAAGCCGCTTGGCTTGGCATGCAGAGCCAGCGTGGCCAGATTCCCGGCGCCATCGTCGACGGCCCCCTGAGCCTCGACTGCGCCATCGACAAGGAGAGCGCCCAGACCAAGAAGCTCACCTCCGAGGTGGCCGGCGACGCCGACTGCCTGCTGTTCCCCAACATCGAGAGCGGCAACATCTTCTACAAGGCCTGCACCAAGTTTGCCCACGCCGAGCTGGCTTGCATGGTGATGGGTGCCCGCGTCCCCTGCGTCCTCACCAGCCGCGGCGACAGCGCCAAGACCAAGCTCTACAGCATCGCCCTGGCCGCCCTGCAGTGCAAATAATTTAGTCAAATTGGTTTAAGGTTTAAGGTTTAAAGTTTAAGGTTGAGGTTGGTCTGACGTATTGCCTTCGCCTAAAACTTTAAACTTTAAACCTTAAACTTTAAACCTTACTCCATGGATCAATATTTTGAACACCTGAACAACATTGCCATCACGGTGTGCGATGCCGAGGGCAATGTGCTGGACATGAACCAGCATAGCGCCGATGTCAACAGCCATGGCCACAAGATTATCGGCAACAACCTGATGGACTGCCACCCCGAGCCTGCCAAGACCAAGCTCCGCGGCCTGCTGGAGCACCAGCAGCTCAACGCCTACACCATCGAGAAGACGCTGGCCGACGGCTCGAAGGTGAAGAAGCTCATCTACCAGACCCCCTGGTGGAAGGAGGACGGCTCCTTCGGCGGCCTCATCGAGTACTCCATCGAGATTCCCTTCGAGATGCCGCACTACGTCCGCCAGCCCAAGCCGCAGCAGTGACCTTTTTCGGCACGGCATTCCCCCGTCGTCGAATTATACAAAAAAAACGCCCGCAGAACAATCGTTCTGCGGGCGTTAGTTGTTGGGTTGGCTATCGCATGCTTGTGAATTTCCCGTGGTCAAGGTTATAAATAATGTCGTCAAGGAATTCGTCGGATACATTGCCCATGTCACTTTTGTCGTAAATATACAGGAATGACAACCGGGTGTCCTCGACTTGCAGGCGTATAATGACACGTCCTCCACCACTCTTTCCTTTGCCTTTTGATGCGAAATTGATTCGCACTTTTCGCATGCCGTCGTACAAATCCACCCCTTGACGAGGATTGTCCGCAAGGGATAGGAGCAGGTGCTTGAAGTCTTCAGGGAGCGAACGGTACCTTTTCTTTAGGCGTTTGAATGCTCGCTGGAAGTCTGTGGAGAATCGAACCTCTTTTATCATAAGTTGTCGACAAAATCGATGGCTTCAGCAACACTCATTGAGGGCGCATTCTCGCACTCTTGTTTTGCACGTAGTACGGTACGTGCCATACGGTAGGCCTCTTCCAGTTCCATAAGCCTGTTCCATCTTGCGTTGGTCAGGCGAACCGTGATGTTCCTATTGGTTCTTTCTATGACACACATATTTTTAATTGTTTTTCCGACTGCAAAAGTACGAATATTTTACGATATGGCAAAATATTATTTCGCTATGTCGCCGGAAATGCGTATCTTTGCAGTTTTATTATTTGATTTATGAAGAGACTTATTGTATTGGTATTTACTATTTTGAGCGTTGCTGCCATGGCGCAGCAGGGCGGAGTTAGAGGTAAGGTTGTGGATGCCCGTTCGGGCGAGAACATCGAGTACGCCAATGTGGCGTTGCTGCGGGCCAGCGACTCGACGCTGGTCAACGGCACGGTGAGCGAGAGCAACGGCAGTTTCGCGCTGACGGCCCCCTACGGGCGCTACGTGCTGAGGGTGACGTTCATGGGCTATGATGCATACTACCATAGCAATGTGGTGGTGCTGAACGACAGGCACCGCGATGTGAATGTGGGAAAGATGCCGCTGAGAATGAGCGGCACGCTGATGGAGGCCGTGGAGGTGACGGCCGAGCGTTCGATGGTGGAATACCAGTTGGACAAGCGCGTCATCAATGTGGATAAGAATATAGTGAGTAGCGGCGGCACGGCCACCGACGTGCTGGAGCAGGTGCCCAGCGTGGCGGTGGACAACGACGGCAACGTGACGCTGCGCGGCTCGAGCAACGTCAAGGTGCTGGTCAACGGCCGCCCCAGCGAGCTGCTGAGCAGTGACCTGGCGTCGTTGCTGGAGCAAATACCGGCCTCGACGGTGGAGAACGTAGAGGTCATCACCAACCCCTCGGCCAAGTACGACCCCGAGGGCATGAGCGGCATCATCAACATCAAGCTCAAGGACAAGACCGCCGGCGCCCTGGGTCTGAACGGTGTGGTGAACGTCAACGTCGGCGCCCCGCTGCCTTTCATGGTGCCTGACTCGCTGCCGAGCCTCATCCCCACCGCCATGGGCAACATCAGCCTCAACTATTCCACCGAGAAGTACAACCTCTTCTTCAATGCCGACGGCGGCGTGCGCCAGCGTGGCAACCACTCCACCACGGACATCGAGTACCTCAACCTCGACGGCACCACTCGCTCGCACTACGACATCGACCAGTACAGCCTCAACCCCAACTACATGGGAAGCATGAAGATTGGCGGCGAATACTATTTCAACGACCACAACAGTCTGCTGCTCAGCTACCAGCTGCGTGGCGGCAACCGCCGTCGCCATAGCGACATCTACGCCCGCGACGTGTACAACGCCGCCGACTCAATGCACTACGACCAGACCACCGGCAGCGACAACGTCAACCTCAACCACACGTTCAACCTGCTTTACACCAAGAAGTTCGACCGCAAGGACGAGGAGCTGACCTTCGACGCCACCTTCAGTACCCGCCAGGTGACGGGCGATGGCGAGCAGGAGCAGATCTACCGCGATGCCGCCGCCCATGCTGACCACTACTACCTGCGCGAGAGCGAGACGGAGAACCACCACCAGTCGGCCAACCTGAAGCTCAACTGGCTGCGGCCCTTCGACAACGGCTGGCGCCTGGAGACGGGCTACGAAGGCCGTATGGACTGGCCCAACCAGAAGGCCGACTACTATCGCACCACCACGACCACCACGCATGTCTACGACGCCACCTCGTCGACCCACTTCGACTACAGCCAGCATGTCCATGCCGTCTACGCCACCTTCGGCGGCAACCTCATGGAGAAGCTCTCGCTGCAGGCCGGCCTGCGCGGCGAGTATTCGTCCATCTACGGTGAGGACCTCAACCATCCCGCCACCAAGCCCGTCGACAAGACCTACTGGCAGCTCTATCCCACGCTGCACCTCTCGTACAAGATCACCGACCTGCAGAGCATGCAGCTCAGCTACAGCCGCCGTGTGCACCGCCCCCACATGTGGGATCTCAACCCCTACATGGACGTGCGCGAAGGCGACCAAATCAGCTTCGGCAACCCCAACCTCGACCCCGAGTACACCAACGCCTTTGAACTGAGCTACAACCTGGGGTTCAACAAGGTCAACATCTTCACCTCGGCCTACTACCGCCAGACCAACAACATGATTACCCGCTACGGCTTCATGTGGTGTGCCGACAGCGTGGAGCGCTACGCCTGGTGGGAACCCTACAACCCCCAGTATGACGGCTACCGTGCCTCGACGAGCTTCAACCTCAGCACCGGCTACAACTATGGTCTGGAGTTCATCGTCGACTGGCAAATATTCAACTGGTGGAAAATCAACGTCAGTCTCAACCTTTACCAGAACCACATTCAGGGCACCGCCCTGCTCAACAACCAGGACAAGGAGTCGTTCCAGGCCAGCGGCAAGTTCACCTCCTTCATGACCCTGCCGAAGGACTGGACCATCCAGCTCAGCGGCCAGTACTGGGCGCCGTGGCTCGACCTGCAGACCGAGATGGAGGCCAGCTACTGGGTGGACCTGGCTGTGAAGAAGGATGTCTTCGACAAGCGAGGCACTGTCAATATCCGCGTCTCCGACGTGCTCTGCACCGGCGGCTGGGGCCATACCACCCACGACAACCAGATGAACCGCGTGGTGAGGGCCAAGCGCCTCTCGCCGACGGTCACCGTGGGCTTCTCGTGGAAAATCAACAACGGCCTCAAGCAGCGTCCGCAGCAGATGGAAGAGGAAGGCGGCGACGAAAGCACCATCTTTTAGTTAAGAGTTAGGAGTTAAGAGTTAAGAGTTAAGAGTTTGGACGTGGAAAGCGAACCTATAGTACGGGAGTGTGAAGGTCGGCAGGAGGTGTTCGACCCTGTGCGCCGCCGTTGGGTGGCGCTCACGCCCGAGGAGTGGGTTCGCCAACACACCATCCTGCGCCTGCATGCCGCCGGCTACCCGCTGGAGGTGATGCAGGTGGAGGGGGCCATCGCCCTCAACGGCATGACCCGCCGCTGCGACATCGTGGTCTACGACGACGGGCACCCCTGGATGATCGTGGAATGCAAGAAATGTGAAATTCCCCTCACCCAGAAGGTCTGCGACCAGGCCTGCCGATACAACACGGTTTTGAAGGTTCCGTACCTGCTGCTAACCAATGGAAGACAGGAGGTTATAGTGGAAGTGAACCTCGCCGAAGGGCGCCTGAAACAGCTCCCGGAACTACCCTCGATGAAAAAAAATGTTAAAAGTGTGAGCCAAAAACGGCACTTTTGACTCTTTATAGTATGAATAGGGCAGAAATGCGACAACAACTGGTGGACCACTACCTGGATTTCTTCAGCGTGGCCATGGCCATCGTCCGCGACGAGGACGATGCCCGCGAGGTGGTGCAGGAAGCCCTGACAAGGACTATGACAAGGCTCTATGTCAAATCGCCCTGCGACTATTGCGTGCGCATTATAAAGAATTTGAGCATGAACATGCTGCAGCGACGCAACCGGTTGGTCGGAGTAGACGAGATGATGCTCGTCACCGACTACGAGCACGAACGCCTGCTCCAGCTGGTGGCCGAGAAGCGCGACGAACTGTCGGACGTGGCCAAAGCCATAGTCGAATTGCACGACGAGGATGGCTACACCCTGAGCGAGGTGGCCGGCATGATGCAGATGAGCATCTCATCCGTCAAGCGTATCCTTGCCGATGCCCATTGTGAACTGAGAAAAAAAATAGAACGAGAACTATGAAACAGAACTCATTGCAGTACCTTCTGGACAAGTTCCGCGAGGGTACATTGACTGACGAAGAGCGCAGCGAGCTCAACCGCCTCACCCATCGCGACGAGGTGATGGCCTCGGCGCACAGCCGTGCACGCGGTATCCTCTGGCGCCGTGCGTCGCTGGCCGTGGGCGCTTTGGCTGTGATAGGTGCGGGGGTGATGGCCGTCATGCCCCGTCCAACGGAGGAGGTGATGATTGCCGAAGTCCGCGAGGTGCCCGCAGCCGTGCAGGTCGCCCCTGCCGTCGAACAGGTGTTGCGCCCCGTGGAGGCTCGCGAAGCGGCCTCCAAGCCCGTTGCAAAGGCCAAGCCGGAGCCCAAGGCGGTCCCAACGCCCAAGCCTGCCGACGTCAAGCCCGCAGCTATCAAGAAAACGGAACCCGTCGTGGTGTGCAACAACCAGTGCGACGCCGACTCCGTCATCAACGACATCAAACGCTTCCTTTCGGTATGAAACAGTTTATGGCTGAATGTTTAAGGTTTAAGGGTGCTGCCGCAACGCTGCGGTGGTGCCTGTTGCTGTTCTTCATTCTTCTTTCTTCATTTGCTACTTCCGCCTCGGCGCAGACCGACCTCTACAAACGCTATGCTTCGCAGCCGGGGGTCAAGGTGGCGTCGGTGAGTGGTTTCGCCATCGACAGCGCGTCGAGTGTCGACGTCACCGTCATCGAGGCCGAGGACGACGAAGGCTGGGCCTGGATGAAACGGGAGTTCTACATCGGCGACCTCTCGCCCGAGCAGCAGGCCTCGCTGCGCGAGGGCTACGACGCCGTACTCTTCGCCCGTCGCAGCCGCAGCAACCCCAGCAACAACCCGCCGGTGGTCAACGAGCAGGTCGACATCGCCGGCAGCTGCTACCTCGGCATATCCTATCTCAACCAGACCGTCTACATCTTCTGCGCCGACAGCGAGGAACAATACGACGCCGTGGTCTCGTTGCTGATAAAGAAAATCATGCACAACGGCCGGTGATGCTATACTGGTTTTTCCCTTCTTCTACTTCGCTAAAGAACAAACTGGATTTCCTTCATGCCGCAGGATAGACTGCGGCCGTCGGCGGCTGAAAGGAGCAGGCGTCCGTGGGGGTCGACGCCGGTGATGGTGGCGGCGATTTCTTCCTTATTATATATGTATCGCGCGGGAACGTGGAGGTTCATCAGGTGCGCCAGGTATTCCGGCTCGGGGTCGATGCCGGTTTTTAAATCGTTGTATCTTTTTTCGATGCAGGCCAACAGTTGATGCAGTAGAGGCTCCAGGGCGTAATTCTGCCCGGTCAGCAGGCTGATCGAGGTGGGGTGGGGCACCCACGAGGGGAACTCCCGTTCGTTGACGTTGAGGCCTATACCGCAAACGGCCGAGGCAATGGCGTTGCCCTGCAGGCGGGTGCTGACGAGGGTGCCGCAGATTTTGTGGCCGTCGACGTAGATGTCGTTGGGCCACTTGATTTGAATTGAAAATTGAAAATTGAAAATTGAAAGCAGGTCGACCAAGGCCAGCGACAGGGCTTGGGTGAGGCGGAACTGCCGGGCGGCGGGCAGGAACGCAGGGTGGAGCACCAGGCTGAAGGTGAGGTTCTGGCCCGGCGCGGAGTGCCAGTGGTTGCCACGTTGGCCGATGCCGGCGGTCTGCTCCAGGGCCCAATAGCAAGTGAAGTCCTCCACCTCAGCGAGGTCGAGGGCTTCACAATACTTGTTGGTTGACTCTGTAGAGTCTAACTTTTGAATATTGAAGACGGAATTTTCAATTTTCAATTTTCAATTTTCAATTAGATGGACATAATCTCTTTCTCCTTGGCGGCGTAGATTTTGTCGCACTCGGCGATGTTCTTGTCGGTGATGTCCTGCAGTTCCTTCTCGACCTGCTTCACCTCGTCCTCGGGAACGGATTTGTCCTTGAGTTTCTTTACCTTGTCCATGACGTTGCGGCGCACGTTGCGCACATTGACCTTGGCGTTCTCGATTTCGGTCTTGGCGGCCTTGCAGAGCTCTTTGCGGCGCTCCTCGGTCAGCGGGGGGATGACGATGCGGAGGATGTCGCCCTCGTGGCGCGGCGTGAAGCCCAGGTTGGCGTCGAGGATGGCCTTGTTGATGGCACCCACGATGGTCTTCTCCCACGGCTGGATGACGATTGAGCGGGCGTCGGGGGTGTTGATGTTGGCCACCTGGCTGATTTCGGTCATGGTGCCGTAGTAGTCCACCTTCACGCCGTCGAGCATGCCGGGGTTGGCCTTGCCGGCGCGGATTTTGGCCAGTTCCTTCTCCAGGAAGCCAATGGAACTCTGCATGTCTTTTTTAGCCTCGTCGAGGCAAGCTTTCGATAAATCGTTCATATTCTTGATGTATTTATTATTTTGCAATCAGGGTGCCGATCTCTTCGCCCTCCACCACGCGCAGCAGGTTGCCCGGGCGGTTCATGTCGAAGACGTAGATGGGCAGGTTGTTGTCCTCGGCCAGGGCAAAGGCGGTGAGGTCCATGATTTTGAGTTTCTTCTCGAGGGCCTCGCTGTAGCTGAGGGTTTGGTACTTGGTGGCCGTGGGGTCCTTCTCGGGGTCGGCGGTGTAGACGCCGTCCACACGGGTGCCCTTCAGGATGACGTCGGCCTCCACCTCGATGGCGCGGAGGGTCGAGGCGGTGTCGGTGGTGAAGTAGGGGTTGCCGGTGCCGCCGCCGATGATGACCACGCGGCCCTCGGCCATGGCCTCCTTGGCGCGCCGACGGCTCATCTCCTTGCAGATGGGTTCGATGGCCAGGCCGCTGAGCAGCTCGGTTTTCAGGCCCTGGCGTTCCAGCTCGGCCTGCAGGGCCATGCTGTTGATGAGGGTGGCCATCATGCCCATGTAGTCGCCCTGCACGCGGTCCATGCCCTTGGCGGCACCGCTGAGGCCGCGGAAGATGTTGCCGCCACCAATGACGATGGCTACCTCGCAACCGCGCTCCACGGCGGCCTTGATGTCGGTGGCATACTGGGTCAGCATCTCGGGACTGATGCCGTAACTTTGGCTTCCCATCAGCGATTCTCCGCTCAGTTTGAGCAATATTCTCTTGTACTTCATTTGTCTAACGTTTTGTCGGTTAACGTGTTGTTTGATTGTTGGGCCTTTTTTGAAACAACAAAAATAAATATTTTAATCAATTTTTGCAAATAAAAATGCACCTTCGCCCACATTTTTTATTACGTCCCTTTCCTGCCGCCGACCATCCTTCCACCTTCCCTCTTTCTACCATCACCCTACCATCTCCTGCTTTGGTAGGAGTTGGTAAGGAGTTGGTAAGGACTTGATAGGTGATTGATAAGTAGTTAGCAGAAAAAAAATATAGCCGCTTTCCGAGGCGGCTATTTTCCGGCAATACTGAATGTGGCAATGCTGATTTTCAGGTTGTTGACATTTTTCAGAGCATCGCAGCAGCTGCTGATGGTGGCGCCGGTGGTGAGGACGTCGTCGACCAGCAGGATGTGCCGTCCGGCGAGGTCGTCGGGGCGGCGTAGGGAGAAGGCCCCTTGGACATTCTTCTCGCGGTCGGAGGAGGCCTGCAGGCTCTGCTGTTGTGTGTAGCGGTGGCGGCGCAGGGCGCGTGTATTCACCTCGCGGTGCATGACCTGGGCAATGCCCCGACAGAGCAGTTCGCTCTGGTTGTAGCCTCGCCGGAGGCGTCGCCACCAGTGCAATGGCACCGGGACGAGGAGGTCGATGTCGTCGAAACGGCCGGAGGCCAGCAATTCGAGGCCCATCTGGCGCCCCATGAGGAGGCAGAGGTCACTGTTGCCGTGGAATTTCATGGCATGGACGGCTTTCTGCACGGTGTTGCCGTGGCGGAAAATGAAAATGGATGTTGCTTTGGAAAAGGCGATGCGTCCGCCGAGCAGACGCTCGGTGCGGTTGTCGTTGTGGCTGGTGTAACGTGTGGCGGTGAGGTCGGCCAGACAGTTGATGCAGAGTTGTTTCTCGCCCGGCATCAGAATGTCGCCACAGCAGGCGCAGGTGCTGGGAAAGAGGGTTTGGACGAGGCTGTCGAGGATGGGGCTCATCGTGGCTCAGGGGAGGAAGAGGCAGCTGTCGCCGTAGCTGAGGAAGCGGAAGGAGTGGTCGAGGGCATAGCGGTAGCACTCGTGCCAGCGGTCGCCGATGAGGGCGGAGACGAGGAGCAGCAGGGTGCTCTTGGGTTGGTGGAAATTGGTGACGAGGCCGTTGATTACGCGGTACTTGTATCCCGGGGCGATCATGAGTTGGGTGGCACCGTCGAGACGGTCGGTTCCCTGGCGTTCCATCCAGCGGAGGATGTTGCCGTAGGCTTCGGCGAAGGGGATGCCGTCGGCGGGAAGCTCGTAGGGGTCCCATTGGCGGATGTGCATGTGGTCGAGGCCGGGGTTGTGGTGTAGCTGGATGCCGAACCAGTAGAGACTTTCGAGGGTGCGCACGGTGGTGGTGCCCACGGCTACGACGGGCTTGCCGCTGTGGGCGATGAGGCGGCGGAGGTTGTCGGCGGTGACATGGACGGGTTCGACGTGCATCTCGTGTTCGCCGATGGTGTCGGTGCTGACGGGTTTGAAGGTGCCGGCGCCGACGTGGAGGGTGATGTATTCGGTCTGGATGCCCTTGGTTTTCAGATGGTCGAATACCTCGGGGGTGAAGTGGAGACCTGCCGTGGGGGCTGCCACGGAGCCGTCGTGGTGGGCGTAGACGGTTTGGTAGCGGGTGGCGTCGGAGGCTTCGGCTTCGCGGTGGAGGTAGGGCGGCAGGGGGATGACGCCGGCGGCCTCGATGACCTCGGCGAAGGAGGCTCCGCCGGTCCACTCGAAGTCCACCACCCAGGCGTTGCCCACGGCCTCGCGGCGGGTGGCGGTGAGGGTGGCGGCGTTGCCGGCATTTACGGGGAGGGAAAGGGGTCCGGACTTCCACTTCTTGTTGTTGCCGATGAAGCAGGTCCAGGTGCAAAACCGGCGTTGGGCGAAGGCTTCGGTGACATCCATGCCGTGGGGTTCGAGGCAGAAGACCTCGATGGTGGCGCCGGTTTCCTTCTGGAAGAAGAGACGGGCATGGATGACTTTGGTGTCGTTGAAGGCCAAGAGGGTGTTCTCCGGCAGGAGGTCCGGGAGGTTGTAGAAGTGGTGCTCCGAAAGGTTGTCGCCACGGAGGCAGAGGAGCTTGGAGTGGTCGCGCTGCGCGAGGGGGTATTTGGCGATGCGGTCGTCGGGCAGGGGGTAGTCGTAGTCCTCGATGCGGATGTTCTTCAGGTCACTCAGCATGTTTCTTCTGTAGCAATGACATTAGGATGTACCATAGTATTATCAGCGACAATACCACCCAGCTGGGTTTGAAGAAAAGCATCTCGATGACGGCTATCAAGGCGCATCCGGACAGGAAGATGTACTGTGTGGAGTTGGATTTCCACGACATGTCCTTGAAGTTGAACTTGAGCGAGAACATGGGCATCTCGGACACCATGAGGATGTTGGTGATCATGGCTACGACGGCCAGAACGATGGCGAGGGTCAGGCTGTTGGCAACCAATCCTGCCAGGGCAATGCCGACCCAGATGAGTGCGTTGGCGGGCACGGGGAGGCCGAGGAAGGAGTGGCTCTGGCGGGTGTCGATGTTGAACTTGGCCAGGCGGTAGGCGGAGAAGAGCGGCATGAGCAAGAAGGGTATCATGACGAGGATGACTCCCCACAGGGGGATGATTTCCTTCATGGGCACTTCCACAAGGCGGAACATGATGAAGGCCGGGGCGACACCAGAAGTGACCACGTCGGCCAGCGAGTCGAGCTGTTTGCCCAGTTCGGAGGGCACTTTCAGCAGACGCGCCGCCATGCCGTCGAAGAAATCGAGGAAGATGCCGCCGCATATCCACAGGGCGGCAACCATGACATCGTTCTGCACCAGGGCGGCGAAGATGGACTCGACGCCGCAGAAGAGGTTGCCGAGGGTGATGAGGTTGGGAATCTGACGCTTGATCATTTACCAGAGTTTCACGATGAGTTTGAATTCGGGGTCGTCCCAGTATTCGCGGAATTCGGTATCGACCATGGCCTTGCGCTTGTAGTCGTACTTGTCGTCGATGGAGGCCTTGAGGTTCTTGAGGCAGTTGGTCTTGTCGCCGAGGCGGGCATAGCAGACGGCGCGGAGGTAGTTGACGTCGGCGTTCTGGTCGAGGCAGCAGTTGAGGGTGCGGATGGCGGTGCCGGTCTCGTCGTTCATCATCTGGGCAAAGGCCAGGTTGTAGGTGCAGGTGTTGCCCTTGAGGGCTTTCTGGGCCTCGGTGTAGTTGCCGCGTTTGAGGTTGAGGATGGGGATGTTCACCTCGGCGTCGGAGCTGCCCTGGCGCTGGGCCTCTTCGAAGTAGTGCTTGGCAAGAGCATAGTCCTTCTTGGCCAGAAAGAGGAGGCCGGTGTTGTTGAGCACATCGGGGTTGTGGGGGTTGAGGTCGCGGGCTACATTGAGGTAGCGCTCGGCTTCGTCGATGGAGTCAAGGTAGAAAGCCACGGCACCGGCATTGTTCCAGGCGGCCCACTCTTGCGGGTGGTTCTCGGTGGCCCACTTGTAGTACTTGAGCTTGGTGTCGTAATTGTAGTTGATATAGGCGGCATACATCAGCTCGTCGAAGGAAAGTTTGGCGGGGTTGAGGGAAGCGGTTTTGGCAAGTTCGGGGTCGGTCTTGCGGGCCTCGGAGTAGTAGAGGGCTATCTGGGCGCGGCGCAGGTTGGGGAAGATTTCGGTTTTCAGTTCGTCGTAGGTTTCGGCCATGTTGCGGATCATCTGCTCGCGCTTGAGCACGTTCTGCTGGGTTTCGACGATATTGATGATGGCGTGTTTGTCCTGGATCTCGGATCCTTCGACCATCACCACGAAATGCACCCAGTCTTCGCCGGCGGCGCGGTTGGTGATGATGAGTTTCTTCAGCTGCTGGTATTTGTAGTAGTCCACATCCTGGGGTTTCACCTTGGCGCGTTTGGCCATGACGGTGAGCACCTCGTCGAGAATCTTGTTGAGCTGGGCGGTGGCAACGTCGGCACGGTTCTTCGACACGCCCACGTTGTTGGTCTCCTCGCCTTCGGGCGAGGCCCAGCCGGTGACGCTGATCTGCTTGGGCAGCCCCTGTTCGAGCATGATGCGCTTGAGGTTGAGGTAGGTGTTGTAGGTGTCAAATTTGCGGTTCATTTCGAAGTTCCAGTCAAGGTCGGAGGTGCCGTTGAGGAAGTAGATGTCGGCGGTTTCGACAATGCCCTGGGTCTTGTTGTAGTTGATGGGGGCAATGGAAATGTTGCCCTTGATGTCGACCCACGAGGAGGTGTTGTTGACTCCGTCGGAGATGAGCACGGTGGCGAATTCGACGCCGTCGTTGGTGTGGAGCACATCCTCCATAAAGCGGGCGTCTTCGTTGGTGTGGCCGGCTTTGTAGCCTACGGGCGTCAGGGTGACACGGCCGGTCTCCATGCCGGGTTTGAAGTCGAACATGTCGCTGTAGGTGAAGCGACCACCTTTGGCGTAGTTGATGATGGTGCCGTCGCCGTCCACCTTCTCACCCTTGAGGGTGATGGGCTCTAGCGGTATGTCGCCGCCTTCCCACGAGAAGACGGGCTGCAGGAACACGGCGCAGCCTTTGTCGAAGTATTTTTCGGGAATCTGGCCCGTGAATTTCACCACGACTTTGTCGTCCATGGTCTCCACGGGGTTGGGGTTGGCTTGGTAGCGCACTTTGTTGCTGCCTGATCTCATTTTGGATAATCCGTTGCAGCCGGTAAGCAGCACCGAAACAAGCATGAGGACAAAAAATGTTCTTCTCATTTTTATATTTATCTTTAGTTTATATACATGTCTACTAGACACATAGGCGGGATTCTCCCGCTGTTTTGTGCCTGTTGTTTAACTTGCAAATATAGTATTTTTTTTTTGATTGGTAAAAAAAAATACCATTTTGCCTCTTTTCACCAGACGGGACATCAATGTGCCGACTCGCAGAAGGCTTTCACCGGGCAGTGGCGGCAGGCGTTGTCCGACGGGGTGGCTGCGAAGGGAATGCTGCGGTCCATCAGTTCGACCACCTTCTCGCGCAGCAGTTCCTCGAAGCGATTGAGTTTCTCCGGCGTGACTATTTCGGGCGCGCTGTCGTCGTTGAATTCCCATGTGGCCATTCTTACATCCGAACGGAGGTTGCGCAGGGGGTAGATGCCCGACTTCACCAGTGCGGCGGGACGGTGCGTGCGGCAGTAGAGCAGGGCATACCACATCAGCTGCAGCCATTTGCCCGGCATGGTTTCCTTCTTTTCGTTGAAGGCTATTTCCTCGTTTTTCAGACTGCCGGTTTTATAGTCGATGATGCGCAGGTAGTCGCCCAGTTCGTCCACTCGGTCGATGGTGCCTTTGAGGTTCACTTCCGGGGTGATGGCATATCCCTCCACGGTTTCTTCCACACCCCTCACTATCAGCCGTTCGCCTTGCTCCAGTCGGGCCTTCTCCTGCTCGAAGATATGCCTCAGCTGCGACTCCGCCACCGAGTACAGGAATCGGTTGCGCCCTTCGGTGTTGCGTCCGCCCGAGTAGAGGTCCTTGAAGGCCTCCTCCATCAGTTCGGGCAACGCTTTCAGCGCCTCGTCCATCACTTGGGCTTTCAAGGGTTGGTTCAGGTGGGCACCGTAGACTTTTTCCAGCACGGCATGTATACTGCTGCCCAGCTGTGAGGCATCGAGGTCCTCGTCTATGGCCTCGCTCTCGTCCACCTTCAGCACCCGGGTGTAGTAGTATTTCTGCGGGCAGTCGATGTAGTCGCAAAAACTGGTGGGCGACAGCCCGCGCTGCCCCATCTCGGCCAGGCGTGCCATGACGGCGTCGCTCTTTTCGATGGCGGCTGGGGCTTGTCCGTCGGTGAGGGTGGTGGCGGCCTTGACGGCAATATGACTCAACTCGATGTCGTATTTCGGCGCCAGTTCGTATTCCACCTGTTTGATGAAGCGGCTGGCTTCGCCTTTGCCCATGGCATCGCTCTCCGAGCTGAAGAGCAGGTATATGTCCTCGGCTCGCTGCAGCAGGCGGTAGAAATGGTAGGCGTAGACGTTGTCCTTCTCCACGTAGGTGGGCAGGCCGGCCTCGCTCTTGAGGAAGAGCGGGATGAGGGTGTTGCCGCCGCGTCCGCCGGGCAGGATGCCCTCGTTGGTGGAGAGGAGGATGACGCGCTTGAAGTCGAGGTTTCGCGTCTCCAGCATGCCCAGTATCTGCAGGCCCATCAGCGGTTCGCCGATGAGCGAGATGCTGTGGCGTGTGGCTATGCGGGTGTATATCTTTTCCAAAGTGTCGATGTTGACCACGGTGTCGGGGTAGGTGCTGAGCAGCTCCTCCAGGTTGTCCAGTATCTCGGCCAGGCTGCCCATGCACTGCTTCTCCTTGGGGTTGCTCTTCAGCAGGTCGCTGTCGACGATGGCGGCGGCCAGCCGGCGCAGCAGGGCCAGGCATCCCTCCGGGGTGGGGGTGGCGTCGGGGAAGAGGTAGTCGGCACGCTCGGGGTTCTTGGCGTCGGTGCGCTGCAGCAGCGACATGATTTCGTCGTGGTTGCAGCGTATGTGGCTCTCCTTGCGCATCAGGTACTCCACCTTGCGCCGCAGGCCCGGACTCTCCAGCAGCATGCTCACCGAACGGTCTGACAGCACCTCCACAATGTCGCTGTGGTAGTATCCGCGGAGGCTGTGCTGGCGGTAGAGCGAGAACAGCTTTGCCATCAGCGCATGCACCATGCTGTCGGCGTAGGCGTAGCCCATGGTGATGTTGACGTTGTATTTCTTGTCCAGGTCGGGCAGGGCGTTGAGGGTGGGGATGAGCAGCTTCTCGTCGGCCAGCACCAGGGCTGTGCTCTCGGCCTCCTGAGGGGTGAGCCATTCGGGGTGGGCGGAGAGCAGCTGGCCGGCGTATTTGCACTGCAGGATGTTCTCCGGGCAGTCCACGATGGTGATGTGTTTGGGCTTGTGCCCGAAGCACGACGGTCCTTCGGGCTTCAGCTCGGGGAAATCCTGCATGTGCTTGTTGAGGAAGTATCCGGCCTCGTCCGCCTGGTTGGGTTCCAGGTAGTAGACGTCGTTGTCCGTCAGCAGGTGGCCTATGCCGCGGCGCACATACTCGCCGATGATTCTCTCCTCGCATCGCGACAGGGCATTGAAGCCGATGAAGTAGATGCCGCTGTAGGGGCAGTCGTCGGCCAGGGTGCCAATCTCCTCCGCCACCTTGCGGTAGGCCATGCCGCTGTAGGCTTTCTTGTCCTCCAGCAACTTCTTCCGTAGCTCCACATAGTATTGGTACAGCGAGCGGTAGAACTCCAGATAGTGCTTCTGGAACTCCGTCAGTGGTTTGCCGCTGATATCCCATTCGCCTATGTGTTTCAGTTCGTAGACATTGTCGAAGATTATCCGTGCGTCGACCATGTACTGGTCTATCTCCGAGAAGTCGCCCATCATCAGCTCGCCGAACGAGATGAAGTCCTCGAAGGTCTGGTATTTCCTTTCCGCTCCGCCTATCCGCTCGTGAATCTTGTACAGCTCGAAAAGCAGGAACTCGTTCTGCACAATCTCCAGCCCGCTCATCTGCTTGATCATCTCGTCGATGGCCGTCACCTGAGGCAGGAAGGTGGCCTTCCCGAAGGTGTCGAACTGCTTAATGAAGAACCTCTTCGAGCGGTTGTTGTTGAACACCACCAGCACCTGGTCGGTGTCTTTGGGGTGGTCGGCGACGATGCGTTGCGCTATTTTTTTCAGGAATGCATCCATAGTCTTGCTTTTTCAAGGGTTTCGGGTTTGCCCACGTCGAGCCAGTGCTCGGCGCTGTGGCGGTAGCAGCCTATGCCGTGGCCTTCGGCCGACAGGCGTATGTATTCGTCGATGATGGGGTAGGGGTGGTCCGCCTCCGGCAGCAGCGGGAACAGCTCCGGCGACACCACGCTGATGCCGCTGAAGGCCAATCCGCATGGGTCGTCGGCATCTGTGCGTCCGGCGAGATGTCCTTTCTCGTCGAAGCGTAGCAGGCGTTTGGTGGTGCGCTGGCTCACGCAGAGGGTCACCAGGTTGCCCTCCTCGCGGTGCCGCCGTTCCACGTCGCGCAGGTCTATCTCCGACAGTATGTCCACATTGTGCACCAGCACATCCTCCTTCCCGGAGAACAGCCGCGAGGCCTTCTTCAGCCCCCCGCCGGTGTCCAGCAGCTGCTGCCGCTCGTCGCTGATGTCGATGCGCGCCTGCCATCGATGCGTGCCGATGAAGTCGATCACCTTCTCGCCGAAGTGGTGCACATTGACCACAATGTGCCCAATCCCAGCCTCCTCCAGCCTGTGGATAGCCATCTCGAGCAGCGTTCTCCGCTCACCGTTCTCCACTCTCCACTCACCGTTCTCCACTCTCCGCTCTCCGTTCTCCACTCTTCGCTCTCCACTCTCCACTCTCCACTCTCCACTCTCCACTTCCACCAGAGCCTTCGGCCTGTCGTTCGTCAGCGGCCTCAGCCGCGTCCCCAGTCCTGCCGCAAGTATAAATCCTTCCATGTTGTTTGCAATTCCAAAATGAAATGCAAAGATACACTTTTTCGTGCATTCTACAAAATAAAAATGTTTAAACACTATCCCGGCGTCATTTAGACGAAAAATTCAAAAGTTCACAAATTTGTGGCCCACAATTTTGTGAACTTTTGTAATTGCTTGTCTTGTAGAACGTAGTGGTTTGTCATTGCCCATTGGACGAACCCGAGACAGCGCTGCAAATAGTAAAGTGCGACTAAAAAGTGTATTGCTGATACAAAAAGTGCGACTAAAAAGTGTATCGACGATACAGAAAGTGCGACTAAAAAGTGTCAACTTTTTTCAGGTTAAGACACCCGTCTAAATTGTCTTTAGGTTTTACTCCCCTTTTACTCAATCTTTAATCATATTTTACGTGCCTCCATGATTCCTATAGGGCAACTCCATGACTCCTTCGTAGTACGGCATAACGCCCACAGCTGAAAGTCCTGCATACTGCCTCCATTCCCATCTGCCTTTTTATGTAAAGACACGAACTTTTTCTCATATTATGCAAATTAAATTATGCAAATTGCATTAATGCAATTCGCATAATAATCATATATACATATTACTCAAGTACTTAAAACATTCACTCAATCGACATTTAGCGATATTTTTTCACCATTTCCTGTATCTCGCCACGCATGTCGGCACGGAGACTTTCGGGTTGGAGCACCTCGACGGTGCTGCCGAGGGAGAGGAGTTTCTGTTTGAAATCGTAGGTGGGACGCACACGCAGAGAGAAAATGGAATACTCTTCGGTGCGCTTCAGTTCGTGCTGGCTGCTGTGCAAGGGCAACGAGCGCAGGTAGTTGGCCTGGTAGGCGTCCACCTTCAGACGGATGGACTCCGTGGGTGTATCGTCCACAATGATGCCGTAGGCACCCTCGAACATCTCCTTCAGGTCGAACTTCGGGTCGCGCTTGTAGGTTTCCTCCTGCAGTTCCACTTTCGACATGCGGTCGAGGGCGAAGATGCGGTAGTCGCCGTCGCGGCGGGCGATGAGGTACCACCGCCGTTCGAACATCTTGAGGGCATAGGGCTGCACGCCGCTGTAGTCGTAGGGTGTTTCGCTCCAATAGGGTGCATACGTGAATTTCAGCGTGCGCTGCTCCTTCAACGCCTCCAAGAGCGCCGGAAGCATTCGGCTGTCCGTGGCTTCCACCATGATATACTGTGCCGCTTCGCGGCTGTCGGTCACGACATGATGCACCGCGATGGAATCCATCGCTTTATTTCTCTTACACCTTCCCTTCGAACTTGTAAGAATTCCTTACAAATTGCACGCTCGTCCAATTCACCCTCGCTATAAGCATTTCGTATATGCATAGTTATATTCTGCGGCGTTTTAAAATTTGCAACAACTATCAATTGGCCTCATATAACAACTTGTACAAAAAATGCACAAGTTGCATGAAAAACAACCCGCAAAATTGTGTGTTATTTTAACTATCAGGTTCCATGAACCGTTAGTATAAGGGGACTTTTTACTTGATATATGAGCCTTCTCTGCAATTCAATATTGCATGATTTTATGGCTATACCATTGACAGAAAAATGGATCTTCCTCCGTATTGTCAGCATTTTGATCCTTCCGCAGCTTAGTTATGAGGTATTTCCTGCGATTACTGCTCTTCTTGTGGCCCTTCTGTTGCTTGATGGCCCCCACAATGTCAATCACAGAAAACCACCATTGGTTACGCACCTCGTCCCACACGGTTCTAACATTATAGTCTTTGTAAAAACGGATGAAAGTTTTATTGCTCATATCACGTTTTTATTCATTTGGCAAAGGTACAAGGTCCTCCTCATTTATAACATTCGGGTTGCGTTACGAATGCTATACTGTAGACTCTTGGCATTGTAAATCGTGGTGCAGTATTTTGTTTATATTAAGCGAATTATTGGCGGTTTCTGTTCATTTGTCTATTATATTTGTGTCAGATAGCGGTTTCTTTATCATAAATGTTATATTCACTAAACCTGCGGGATCTCCTCCGTAGATTGCATCGAATGTTGGTGCTTTATAACTATTATCTTCTTTAATGTAGTAGTAACTATCCATTCTTTCATTCCGCATAATCGTACTCAAATCCTCTCCGTGGAAATACAATAAAATATGATCATCTTTGCCATCAACGAATTCCTCATAACGTATTTCAATATTATATTTCCACGCAAAAACTTTTACCAGTTCTACCCAAAATCCGTATGCATCAACTATTTCATTATTTAGTTTACAAGAAGTTGTATGGTATGCATATTTCATAAACCCAAGTAGTGGTTCTATATTCCATTCATTTAGAGGGCCAACCATATTTGTTGTTGCCGCTTCCTCAATACGCAACTCATGTTCTCTAACTTTGATAGTAGCGCCATTGTAAAAATTTGTTTTAATCTGGGCAAATTCATACATAGGGCCAATACATATCTTATGACCATCGACTAAAATTTTTTGCACCTTCTGACTATTAGGGTTTAATAGTATTCGGAGTTCGTTTTGACTCGAGAAACTTGAATCCTTATAAAATAGTTCATATGGTGCTTTGTAAATTACAAAGTCTTTATGTAAGGGCCAATATGTTACTGCATTTATAAAAAAGTCCTCTTCCTCAACAAGATTATGCTCCTGAAAGAATTGGCGCAATCTCCTAAAAAACTTTCCAGTCTTAGGAATTATCACCATAGATGTTCGCTCTTTTAATGGTTTTTCTAACATTGATTCGAATGTTTCTCCAGAGCTGAACGATTCTATATATTCTTTTGCCATCCTGTAGATATAGGCACCCTCCTTGAATTTCCCCTTTAACTGTTCCGTTATGCTGTAGAAACACAAGCATAGCCAATTATTAGTAATTGAACGTGAGCGCAAGTATTTTGTACCTTCTATATCAATTACCATAGAATCATTCCGAAGACACAAAGTATCTTTTGTCAGAACATTGCTATAAACGCCCTCAAGAAGGTCTCCTTGTCCAATGTTTCCTTGCAGGGCTTGGTTGATCCACTCTGTTGGATTGTTGAAATAGAGAATTCCCTTGTAGAACATCTCTTCAGCATATTCTCTTTTGGTGCAACGACACAAAAAATATACCTTGCTATATTGTTTTTTCGCCATTTACTCAAATAATAAAACCGAATAGCCCATTACAAGACAATTCACTTTAATAGTATTCCAAAATCTCACAATTTTATAGTATTGTTGGTTTCTTATATCACATATAATCGCTGAAATAATTTGCCCGTGTAATTATCACCATTTTGCCGGCCTCTTACAGCCGTACATCAAGCCATTCTGCCAGCGGCAGAGCTTGTAATTACCATCATTTTGTCGGCCTCTTACAGCCTCGGCGCTGTCGGGGTCAATCTGGCTTGCCTTGTAATTACCATCATTTTGTCGGCCTCTTACAGCTTGTACAAGTGTATCTTGTTCCACGATTCCTTGTAATTACCATCATTTTGTCGGCCTCTTACAGCCCATCTAAAACAATGGGGTCACTGACAAAAAGATGGCATTCGTCTGGTACTTGTGAAACTCGCTCTATACTCTCACGGACAAATCCGTTACCTGTTATTTTTGCGTTTTCACTTCCCAGAGAAGTATTACAATGTTTTCGGCCAACGCCACCATTGTGACGATTAGCGACCGATTCTTTTTGAGGCTGACGCCTCAACTGTTTTTTATATGCCCCGACATAATATAGTGCATCGCGTTCGTTGTAACGTGTCTCCGTAAATCTTTTCTGCTCGGCTGCTTCCAACTTGCAGAAAAATGGATAGTCGGCTTGCATTTGTTCAATATCGTAGTCTTTTGTTTCTTTGCTTTCTGGCCGTAGATGTTGGAGATTGAAGGCCGATAGCATATCGCGCTGATGAGTGCGACCATTACTCAATGTAATGCTGCGTTCATTGACCTCGTGTTTTGTAAATTCTCCATTTGTGAAATCAAATTGGGTGGCGGCATTACGGGGGTCAACCTCATAGAACCGTCCTCCCAATGACTTGACTTTGTTTTCAAGAATAGAGACAAACATTGCTGGAGCATGGTGGGCCACGGTTTTCCCATAGCGTTTCTTACATCTGTTCTTTCCCGTCTTTGTTTTAGTTGTTTCTTTGGCTCGTCTTACCCAGGCATCAATAGGATTATTCTCAACAATAAACGTATCTCCCTGAGATAGCATCGCATTTGCCATTTCCAAATGCTGTTGCTTCCTTACCTCGGCCTGTCGACGAAACAATTCTCTACGAGTTTGCTTCAGCTGTTTGTATCTTGACGATTCATTCCAAATTCTACGCTCGCCTTTTTGACGAGATATGCGTTTGATTGTTCCATCGTCATTGAAATTTTGCGGATTACTGGCACGGCGACTTCTATCAAGTTTGCGATTTACCAGGTACAGTTCATGCTCAATGTTGTCACACTTGTCAGCAAGCTTTTCAAAGTGAACGCCGTTTAATGAGGATACCGCAATTGTGGACGGGCCGATGTCTATGCCTACACGGCCACTGCCTAATGTGCGTCCTTTTTGTGGCTTTTCACCAGCAATAGTGAGTTGCAAATAGTATTTGTGTCGCCCTCGGATACACCGTCTGACTATGATCAGTTTTCGAAGACTATCTATTCCACCCTTAAGTGCGGATACCGCATAATATTTTTTATCACGACTAAAATCTATGGGAAGTTTGATTAAATCCGCATAACGTCCCTGCCTGCCATTCGCATTATAAGTGATAATTTTCTCTTCTAAATTAATGGTAAAACCAGCGAAGTTACCTTTCTTATATCGACTGCCAAAAGAATTAATATCACCATAGTCTTTAAAAGAAACACGTGAAGAGCTGTGGTCATACAATCGTTTTTCCCAAGCCTTCATAATGTGTAGGCCGAGCTCCTCTAATATGTAACTATTGATACCAAAATTAGACAGGGTTTTCTCCTCTCCTATCCGATGTGTCCATAATTTTGAAACATAGTCAGAAATACCCCCAGAGGGGCGCTTGCCGGAATTGCTGCTTCGGCTTTCATAGGTATAGGGGAATTTAATATCAGATGGTTCACCATTTTTGCCATTGATGCCCCTGAAATGAAATGGATGAGAAGCAAAGAATTCTCTTAATCGTTTATAGTCGTTTCTGCAATCCTTGAATTCTTTCTGTTGCGAGAAATAGATGTACTGACGTATGAGTTTCCGTTGCACCATATTATAGACTTGGCGCAATAACTCATAGCGCTTGTCGAGAATGTCAGCTTGCCATTTCTCAACTTTTAGCGGTAGTGTCAGTACAAATGTTTCCTTCGCCATATATTTTTGTTTTCAATTTGCAAAAATACAACTATTTCTAAACATGACCAAATTTATTTTTTCAGTTCCACGAACTGAGAATTATGTCAGTGGTGCAGGCCCCTGGGCTATCACATCATGACACACGAGGGGACGCTCCACATATTTCTATGAATATAATCATCAAAATATTATAATTTTTTGTCGAATACACTCTCATAACATCCATTTGTTTATTACACACCTGGAAAAAAAAATTCGTTTACAAAAACAAAAAGAGGTCCCGGGGGGACCTCTTCTTCTGTGGAGCTGGGCGGACTCGAACCGCCGTCCAGACAAGTAACAAATCTGCTTTCTACATGCTTATCCGGTGGTTGGTTGTCGGGGCGGCTCCGGACATCGGCACCCAAGGCCAC